>WLWD01001526.1_pt1 | contig 90162 bp, 47 predicted proteins | sample 6712731 | NCBI WGS metagenome assembly WLWD01 (sample SAMN12718690, study PRJNA576275) | sponge metagenome | isolation source: marine sponge | host: Mycale hentscheli | place: New Zealand: South Island, Marlborough, Capsize Point | collected 2014-11-01
AGTTGTGAAGAACAAGTATTGACTGCCACAAAGAATAATTTGAAAGTTGTGGCTAAGCACCTGAGAAAAGAGATAATATTAAATGAAAAAGACTACCAGGATGTCACTGATACAATGTCGCAGATGCCAAAGAACAGAAGAGTACAGTTTGTGTTTGATCAGCTGGCAAGTATGGTGGATCAAAATAACAACCATTTTATCACATTCTTAAACATTCTTCACTCACATACTAACTCTGAAGAGACGGTTGAAAGACTAGTTCGTGTTTATATAGAGAAGGGAGGAAGTATTAAAGATGTTCAAAATCTACAATCAGGTTCTTAAAATGTTTTAATTCACTTACAAATAGCACTGGATTAGTTACAGGGGAGACCACAAGGCAAGCCCCCCCCCCCCCTTAATGTCTTATCAAGTCAGTGGGGCAAGGGCTCATGTTGTCACCATAATATTGATTTGAGAAATGTTTAAACTATTTTTTTTTCAAGCTAAAGGTTTCATTTTAAGGGACACAAAGGGGATTTCCCACCCCCCCCCCCCCCCCCCCCTTACAAATATTTAAATACTACTTACTGGACTATGCATCATGAAATCATCAAATTCTTTGCATGCTTTTTAGTACTACATAGGTCACTTAGAATCTGTCTGGGTATTATACCCCATTGCTCATTCTAAAGTTTTAGAAAGCTGTAGTATTTTCTTTTTTTTATGTTTTTAACATTATGATTATGATATCAAGTACACTGGATGGCTAACTCCTGCTCCATTATTAGGACAGAATTGAAGAATTGACCCAAATTATCATTCTAAGCCTATGTGCCATTTCCAGAACAATATGAAACAAAAATGAAACTCTGTAGAAGACTTTAACACTGCAATAAAGTACACCATGTGACTGCTCCAATCTACGTGCAATACTTATACCTATATAGTTGCTGACATGAGACAAATTGATGTGCTTGTACCCTCAAACTTGCCTCTATTTGTATCACTCCATACTTCTTGCGAAGAGCCTAATTTATAGAAAGCCCTTTCATCTTACTGTCCTGCACAAATTAAAGACCCTGCAATAATGAATAAATTCTTATGCCCAGTTAAGTTTTGTACTAATCCCAGTTTGAACATCACTTGAAGAAGTGTTATTCTGAATTTTTATCTTCGAGAACTTCATGTTATTATTTAGGCACAACAACAAATTACACAGGTGTTAACTAATAAAGAAGTAGTAAATACTCAAAAATATTTCAGTTTATTGTATAGACAGCTGCGGCTCTCAGTTTAGAGAGCTAGCTAGAAGAATTAGTCTTGTCCTACAAATTCAAATATAAATATCTACAACATGTCATTGACCTATGAGTAATCATGGATTGTTTTTTTAGCCACAGTTAAAGTAAGATGCATAAAGTTGTTACAATCAATACAATCTTTGCATTATTACAAAACAGTTGTATATATGGATATATAATTTTATGTATAGTAGATCAATCAAAAGAATCATCTTCCTCGCAACCAAATTTTTTTGACGTATCAAAAGAATTATCTCACTCAGAACCAGACATAGAGTCAATTAATATGATGATTGAATTTCGAAGTATTTTGAGCTACCTTGACTTGTACTTATATGCTCATGCAGATTTGGTGGATCGATTAGCGTATTTAGACTATACACTATTCCCAATGCCTGCGATATTTGAAACAAGTAAGGATCACGATAAAATTAGTGATTCGTTGCCAAGTATGATGTTACTTATATCAAAACACAGCTCTTTTTTCAATTACGAACTAGTCAAAGAAGTTTTCGAGAAATTGCAAGATGAAGAGGGAAAAACAAAGATGAAAGTTTATGAGCAACGTTTTGAATCATACTTGAGAAAGCGATGTATATACGTGATGCCATCTGCTCCAATGGAAGCACCCAATAATTTCCAGGAGGTAAAAGTTGAACTTGATATTAGCTTTCGAAGTTGTCGGCAAGTGTACTTAAAAAAACTTCAACAAGAAATTTCTAAATTATTGAATGTTGAAGTTGTGCAACTGGTAGTGGCTGGAATTAGAGTTTCAAGTATTCACATTATTTTTCATCTCCTCAAAGTATTAGTGGATTCTGTTTTCCCTTTGTCTGATGAGCAGATTTATCAAATTACAAAACTCAAGTATGAAAATGCTGATATTTACAGTTTGACATGCAATGAATTCTGCTATGACTTGAAAGGTAAAAATATTAATAGTGTAGCTAAGGTATTAAGATATTTATATTCTACTAGCGAGCAACAGGATTTAGATTGCTATGGTTTCCCTTTTCCTCATTTCCTCTCTTTTTCCTGTTACTTTCTGCTTCTAAGCTCTTCGGCTTTGTATAATGCTTTACAAAGCTAAGTCATCCTTCTTGATATAGAATGCTTTACCAATTATTGTTGTTTCTTCCTGGATTACAAATGCTTAAAAATTATTGCCGTAACTTTGATATTTTCTTTCCTAACTGATTTCACTTGCTTTCAAATGCTAACCTGTTTTTATATAAGATATAAAACTATTACCAAACAATGGTTGATTTCATTAGTCTATCACATACATTACAATTTGGTCACACATGTACATTCATGTGTATATAATTTATATTATATATACATGTATGTATATACTACGCATACATGTATATATGCTGCTAGTGGAGTGCTTCAGCACAAATGGCTAATGAGATAGCCTATACATATTTTAAGGATTCACGCTTAATAATAGGCTAAACAAAAAGAGCCTTTAGATACACCTCTTAGCATAATAATTTACTGTTTCTTACCTCTAATTTTTTTTATCCCAACTGTAAGTATTTTGCACCATATTGTTTTCAAATTTAGCTGCATGATGAACTAACTATCCTGAACATTATGAATACAATAGCTACAAATTGTTTGTGGTATATTTAAATCATATAATAATAATAGTAAATAATTGGAATATTTTACTCATTTTTATTACAATTAATTCGAGAGGTGTTCATCAACACACCTATTATATATAGCGTCAAAGTACAAATGACATACATACGTCCACACATATATATATTGTGATTGCAAGATACAAACACACACAATACTGGTGATGTGCTTCAGCACATAAGGCAAGCGAGCTGGTCTGACTGAAATTTATATTTGAATGCTAGCTGCTAATAATTTTTGTTTAAATATTTTTGTTTAGTTAATTTGCAATTCTTTATAGCAACACACAACACTTATACATACATGTTGACTGGATAACCAGCTGAAGACCTAGTCTGGAGTAGCCAGACCCTTTACCTACCACATTGCAGGAAAAGAGTCTGGTCCAATGCAATATAGTGACTTGTTCCGGTTCCCCACGTTAAGGTTGTGTTAAGTGTGAGAAACTGCACTAGAATTGTATAGGGATTGTGGATAATTCGCTGAGTCAGCGGAACAAGTGACCCTATTGCATTTGACCAGACCCTTTCCCCACGATGCGGTAGGTAAAGGGTCTGGCTATGCCATGCTATTCAAGACCTGTGTTGTATTATCTTCGTGACTTGACTATTGAACAAAGGGTTTTCAAGGGGTGAGCAATCTAATTTCCAACGATGATATGGGCAAACTAACGGTTTTAGTTTAAGCTGGTTTTAGTTTAACTGGTCGCCTTTCCAAAGTACGCTGCTCCATTCAAAATACTCTATTGTACAAGTTCTCTAGAAGCTGGAGGATAGCTTGCGTTGGACACCAGCTTGTAGCGCATGGCCACGAGTGAAGGAAGACTCTGACACCATAGACTCCTGCAGTGGGCTAATCACATGGACATCTAGAGTTGCAGGACGACCACCTCTCCAGGTGGGAAGAAGGATGTCTGCTGGGCGTGACAGAGAGCTCGGGGTCACACCAGGCGCCTCAGTAGTTATAGCATTACCTTGTATTCTCTTAGTGGCTTGACTATTCAACTTTGGATTTTCAGTAATAACAAATCTTCATAATTTCTTTCTCAGCTTTCTTTTACTCATTAGCTAGATGTATCCTCTCTCTATCACAGGCTTTTTTAAACAATACAGAATTAAAAATATTTGGTCGCCACCGGGAATTAAACCCAGGACCGCTTGTATAGCGCACAAGCGCTCTGGTTTGTTCGCTGGGTGGTTGTCGTAGCTCAGTGGCAGAGCACTTGTGCGCTATACAAGCGGTCTTGGGTTCGATTCCCGGTGGCGACCAAATATTTTTAATTCTGTATTGTTTAAAAAAGCTTGTGACAGAGAGAGAATACATCTAAGAACAAATCTGTTACGTAAGGCGTATAGCTATGATGAAAGCAAAAACACAACAAACACATTTGGACTAATGTAGAACTTGACAAAAACAACAACAACAACAACCTAAACTAAGCAATGCCGTCCAGGGATGGAGGGAGAGTAGGGAACCTGTGCAGCCACAGGCAGACGTTCCCTCTCCACAGTGCTATGTCCAGTCTCCTGAATAGTTGCTTCGTGATGGAGCCAGAGTCAGTGAGACCAATCCTATTGCCTGCTGCACGGCCGATAACAGAGATGGTGGTGTCCTCAGCAAGCCTCCCAACATCTCAGCCACCAGGGGGACAAAGTCAGTCCCAGTTGAGCGGCAGGCTGAAGTGGGAGCCAGAGCCGCTGACTGGGCAGCAGAGAAGATCACGTCGTCACGCATGGCATTGTGGCAGGCGATTCGGTCCCCATTTCTCCCGCACCCAACCTGGTGGTCACTAAAAGGATCAGCCAAGCAGCATTCTGGACAGGGATAGGAATTGCTAGTAGAGGCATTCCTAGCCAGTACCGCAGGCAATAGCAAAACTCCTGGTGGTGAAAGTTGAGGCCTAGGTGAGGTGAGGGGACAACATTGAGCCAGCCACCGGCATGGGGCAAGCTTGAGGAGAGAGCTAGGGCCCGAGCCCGGGTGGTGGGGACCATAGTGATAAGCTGTTTGAATAGACACTCATCAATGGCAGCTGACAGTGTGTGTTGGTGAAGCGGCAGATCAATATCCTACAGAGAGAGCCAGTCAGGGTGACCAGACACAGAAGCCAAAGCAGAGATGGCCAGTGGAGAAGGTACGAGTTTGAAGTCTAGTGGCTTGCCAAGCATAACTCTTACTAGGGACTGTGATGACGAAAGAGATGCTACAAAGGCTGCCGGTGCATGCAGAGAGGCAGTCACCTATAAATAGGAGGGGTTGACAAGATTAGCAGGATTCCAACCAAGCAGCTATTGCAGGAATGCACTTGCGGGTCTCCTTGAACATCATCTCACAGTTGGTGCTATTAAATGCATTGGAGAAGTCAAGGAGCAGGGTCCAATGATGGTCATCTGGGTCAGAACGAGTTGAGAACAGATGGGAGACTGCATGGATAATAGCCTCACATCCACCTTTTACACCAACCCCCTATTGCAGGGGAGAGAGGGAGGAGACAGCTGTGTTTCTAACTACTTAAGCGAGGCACTTCGAGGTCAGCCATCTAAACACACCACCTACAACAATGGGGCAATGGCCACCACTTTTCTTGCAGCTGGGAGAAGAGAGGCACCGCAGAGAAAGGGTCGTATCTCCAGAGGAGACTGTCCAGCAGCCAGCAAATTTATAAATCTGGTAAGAGACCTAGTGATCAAGCTGGAATGATCAGGGGAGGGACAATCAACAGCCTCCCGAAGGTGGCTAGGGCGGAACCCAGAAGGGCCAATAACGAACAGCGCATTAACAAAGTTAACATACCACCGCCGCTAAAAAAATTAATGAACTCGGCTAACTCATGGAAAACATAAGTGCGAACGTCACTCCCATTCTGTGTCCCTGGATCTTCGCCGTTTTTTTTTCTTTTCCTAGGATTATTTCAAAGTCTTTTGTCCCAAATTTCTTGTGCCCACGCTAATGTTTACATTTTTAAGTAGCCTCTCCAGGGGTGGACACGCATTGACCTCTTTGAACTTTGCCATATAACAATATGCCAAAATCTCATTTGAGACTCGTTAGTGAGAGTCTTGCTTCGCTCGCCCAACTACTTAAGTTGTTATATTTCCTGGTGAGGCTGAATCATACATGAAAGTAAAGTTTTAACAATATACTAAACTAGTGGTGTGATTGAGCACAAAATATCGAGCGGCCCTGCCTAGTTAGGTTACATAAAACTACAATACTGTGACATAATTTATTTTATTCAGCTTAGTTCATGCAAAACAGTACATAGCAGTTGACCCTTAATTTTAGCAGACAAATACAAAATTACTTTCTTACTCAAGTTCTGATTTTAAGCAATTCAGACTACTTAATTGTTAGTAAGCACTGGCCAACCAGTTGACAACAAGCATTCAAATTCTGAAAAAGGCCGGATTTTTTTAATAACATCTGGTAAAGGGTTTGAATGCCATAGTAACAACTCGGAAACTTTTTGTGACTTGAAAAATAAAGTATTTCTAGGGAACCTTCATACAGTTTTGAACTGAACGCTAAAACAAGGCTTGCTTTCCATTGTGGTACTATGGGATAAGCCCAAAATGCTGGGATTTTGGAGAAAAAAGAGCCCGCACCCCTCCTCATACAATTGGAAATCCAGAAGTTAATCCACTGTTTTTTAAGCTGACCAAGAATCTCGTCTTATAAAATAGTAATTAAGTCTCACTTTAATGTTTAGCTTTAAAACTGTTTGATTTGTTCTAGTCTCACCAAGTGACAGCATGTATAGTTGTTATGAATCTTCCAATCTAACAACAGTGATTAATTTTTTGTTCAGTGCTTCACTTAAAAACTTGTTCGATTATTTTTCTGCTTTTTGAAGCCATTAAAAGCTCTGAGAAGTGGTTAGTGACATGATGCAGAAACTAGTCTTATCATCGTATCAATCAAAGCATAAATTTAGGGAGGAAGCTTGCAAAAGCTCCAAGAACATACAATATCATATTAATATACATAGCAATAAACAAAAGCTGACCACAAGTGACAGCATGTAGTTGTTATGAATCTTCCAATCTAACAACAGTGATTAATTTTTTGTTCAGTGCTTCACTTAAAAACTTGTTTGATTATTTTTCTGCTTTTTGAAGCCATTAAAAGCTCTGAGAAGTGGTTAGTGACATGATGCAGAAACTAGTCTTACCATCGTATCAATCAAAGCAAAAGTTTAGGGAGGAAGCTGGCAAAAGCTCCAAGAACATACAATATCATATTAATATACATAGCTATAAACAAAAGCTGACCAAGATAAAGTGAAGCAGTCTGGTAAAGTACAGAAGACTACAAGAATAGTTTCCTTCTTCATCATCTCTATTCACTAATACTATGGTTTATTTTCCATACTTTATTATTATTTTCTCTTTTCTAGTTTTCTGTTGTCTTCCTTTTTGTTCTCCAATCTCATGTTCCATGTTCTTTTCAAACTGTACAATAGTTATACTTGTAACTGTATCAACATAGTGTTAAGGGTTTCCACCATGATTAGGTGATTTAATTCAAATAGGTTCTAGTTCAAATATCTTATTAAATATGTACGTCTTTTAATTAGAATAAGAAATGAGTGAAATTGAACTCAATGTACTTACATATTTTCAAAATCATTTTATACTATTATGAAATGATGAAGGTTTTCGAAGTCAGTATCAGTTAGAAGCTCAGACTCCACCGTCACAGGCTGCACAATTTCAGGCTTCACAGTTTCAATTTTCCACTCTACAATCTCAAACTCCACAGACTTCACAATCTGAAACTCCACGGTCACAGCCTCCACAGCCTTTGGTTTCTCAGTCTCCACAGTCTCAGAACCCACAGTCTCAACCTGCACAATCTCCGACTCTACAGTTTCAGAATCCAAAATCTGAAGCTTCACCAATTCAAACTTTACAGTCTCCAAGTCCTCAATTTAAGGCACTTGATGGTACTGGTTTATGTAAGTTTTTAATTGTTGTATAGCTTCTCTAATTGTCAGTTCCGTACTAGGCCCACTACCGATCAGTTTTTTTCTTTACTGCACTTAAACACTAACAAACAATCTAACCAATGCCATCTCTCTAATGTTTCCATCACTCCTACCATCAAAAAAACAAACTGATTCCACTATGTTGTGCAATAAATGAACTTCTCAAATCTTGAAAATAATTTTATTTAGACAAGTAACACTCAAATTTTAATGGCTAGTTTTTCAGTTTCTCCTTTGAGCTTTTTGTCAAGAGCTACTGGTACCTTGAGCAGTATTAATTGTGTTATGAGCTCCATAACTCAAGAAAATTGAAGTAAGAAAGTAATAATAATCTGAACATAATACACACACAATTCTTAAAATACATATACTGATAGATGACATCCTCAACTGATAAATTAGAGCTAAATTATATAAATAAATAGTAGCTGCTGCATAGCTTCTTTCATATATTAAGTATCTACTATTAGTAACTAGTGAATTAGTTTTGAGTACAAATCAATTTATAGTAAAAAAAAACAACTATTGTGAATTTATAGATTTTCCTTTAATGCATTATGGATGAGATGGCCTGTTTTTAACATCATCAATAGCTCTTGGCAACTTACTCCAGTACTAAAAAAAGCCAATTTTTAATTTTCCCAGGCAAATGATCTTTGCCATAGTAACCACTTTCCACAGTTTTGCATGAATTGAAGAGTAATCATTCTGGAATATTCTATTTTAGCTAGCCTTTTTTCATTGACCTCTTAAAATAATCATTAGCTTACATTGATAAGACCTATTTTCTGACTAATTACATTAATTCAAATGCTAAACAGTCAACAAAAACATATCCAACAAAATTAAGTTTTGGAGTGTGATATTATTAGTTACTTACCAAACTAGTAAATACTGATCAAATTTCTTTCCCAGGCAATTACAAAATGGCTGAACCAGAGCCAGAAGAAGGCAACCTAAAAGTGATTATATGTGGAGAAACTGGAGCTGGTAAGAGTACACTCTCCAACACTCTCCTCGGAAGACAAGAATTTTATTGTAAGAAAAATAGAAAGCCGGTCACTACTGAAGTACAGACTGCAGATTTTTGCTGGACTTACAACGGAAAGCAATTCAGTATTACTGTGAGTGATACACCTGGATGTCTTGGTGATAATATGACAAAAGAAGAATACATTCAATGTATTGGGCCTTATTTACAAGCTTCTCATGTTCTGCTGTTCTGTATTCACAAACATGATATTCAGGAACTTAAAGGCATTATTGAAATTATCTTGCACAAGATTAATGATGCTAAGTTTCCCCGCATTGTCATTGTCCTAACACAGGCAGACAAGTTTGTAAAGGATATATATTTGGACGAGTCCCTGGCAGAAATTAATTACAACCAAGAATTACAGTCTAGAGTATCCCACTTAGAGGCAACACTGCGAGAAACTCTTGGAAATACTGAGGTTCCAGTTATAGTATCTTCGAAAGCTGGTAATGAAATTCCTGGGTATATCTCTGAAAGTTCTTGGCTAGTAATAATGTTTTACGAAATTTTGAACTACGCCGACAAGACAGCATTGTTTAATTCTTTAGCCAGATGCCATCCTCATCTTATGAAAGAAGGTCCTATTAAATTTGAGGACCTGCGAAGTAAAAGCAATTTCATTACGGTGCTAAATCAACAATCACTATACAGCAAATCTCCTAAGGGAATTAACTCACAGAAAGGTAACTTCAATAAGCATGTAGCAGCTGCAGCTGCAGGAGCAACAGCTGGAATAGTGGGAGCTGGTGTGGGCGCTACTAAGTAATTATTCCTATATAAAACAGCTTACAGTGTAACAAAAGTAGCTCTGTTATAAAGTAACACACTTGATATCTTCTGATAATATACCGTACTCCAATTTGCCTAATAAATAATAATATAATAAAACAGCTTACAGTGTAACAAAAGTAGCTCTGTTGTTATAAAGTAACACACTTGATATCTTCTGATAATATACCGTACTCCAATTTGTCGATATAATATAAAACATAGTAATCTTAACATTGAATAAAAATAGTTTTTACTAGGTTAAACAAACTTTTGAAAGAGTTAATTACATTTACTTGTATATGCACAATATAATATATTACCAAACCTTTATACATCTAACATACACACTTGTAAGGTTTGTTTTTCATTCCCAGTTGTAATCTAAATAAGGGATTGTCATCTGCCATAAGACTTGTAAGACTTCCCAGTTTTTATATGTATGAATATAATTATTATAAGTATTTTGCCACCTTAGTTGATGCATAAATGCCCTCTAATGTTTATTTCATGTAGCCTGTAATATCATTAACAGTTTTTTGTGACTTCTTTATTACACTTTTATTTATTGCTAGTTGCACTTTCTAACCACCAAATGTAATGCTAATATTTTGTGATGGCTTTAGTATAGACATCATTACAATATTTCAAAAAAAAATTTCAAATGCAAAGAATATTAATTTAAAAAGAATTTGTTGATAAAAACTCATTTATAATCGCAAGTATGATTTTACAGCATAATTCATAGCTGCTTCATAATTATAGAATACAATCACACGTTAAAAAATTGGTGTGATTTAAGTAAACTGCAGCCAATGCTATGCTATCAATGGACACTTTCAAGAACTTATGCTGGTTGTCACTGCCTGTTAGTGTGAACCCAGAGATACAGCTCACATTAATACATAAAATGGTCAAAATTAACTTTGGAGTCACTACACTTGTAAATAAATTACACAAGATTTTTTATTCTTTTTTTCCCCTAACATTCTTGGCATGTAATTTTTTATCTCAAATATCATTATAGGATAATTATGATATTAATAATCATACCTAATTGTTACTTACATACATATGAACATGCATACAGATAGACAGACGGATCGACAGACAGACAGATAGACAGACAGACAGACAGACAGACAGACATGAATGGACAGACAGACCAGTAGACAGATGAACAGATGGATGGATGGACACACAAACAGACAAACAGACAGACAGACAGATATAGACGGACCAGTAGACAGATGGACGGATGGACAGACAGACAGACAGACAGACACAGATACAGACAGATGCACTGTGCCTGCAGCTATATAATAAATTGTTTTCATTCTTCATGTAGAAAAAAACACCTTATTAATAGTACAAATAACATAGATCCTTTAGTATTTAAGGTCATTAATAGCTTTCAATGTGAGAGAAATTGACAGAGAAGAACTATGCTGCAGAATGATGATGAATATAGAAATATGTAGGGGGTGGATCGATATGTGAGGAAATCATGTGCCTCGCATACCAATCCACCCCCTATTTCTATTTCTATATTCATCATTCTAACTGTTACATTTTTCTCCAGTCTAATTTTGGTAATCATGGACGACTTCCTTGTACACTGAAATCTATTCATTACCTTGAATATCTTCTGTGAACAGTGATTTGTATTTATGAAGTTGTTTGTTCCAAAGTAAAAATCAATTTTTAAGGGTCAATTCAGTAAAAACATAGACAAATGAATAGGTGCATGAGAGGCAGCTATTGGGATCTTGTGACCATCATTTCAAATATTCACTTAACATGTTTGAATGTCATTGGTAAGAACGAATGCATTAGATGTACAATAGGACAAAATGGGCTACTACAATAATATTATAATTATTATACTGCTTTTGCAATAAATATAATGGATGATTAATGGAACAAGGATTGTAATCAGAAGTTGTCGTATTTTTACCAGCTCAAGTTTGCACTTGTGTGTGGGGAAGGGGGTTAGGAAGTATGAGTGGGGAATTAAAGTTGCTATCTCTTTCAGAAGAGAGGAGAAATGGTGTTTGCACATAAGTACTGAAGGATTTGACAGCTATGTCAAGAGAATTTCAATCTTTCAAAAATAGTAATTTACGTGGTAGCCTGATGACATCAGGCTACAATATTGATAAGACTATCTCCAAACTAACTGCTCGCACTAAGTACACTACAGTTTTTCAGAAAAACCTAATTGGTTACTAATGTATAATTGTTATTTGTTATTATTATTGATCATCATACTATTATTATAACAAATAAAGGCTACTAATTAATATGGAGGACTAAACACTTTAGCTACAAATTATGCTATGCTTATTAACTATAAACTATAAGCTTGATTGTCAACTCTAAGGACTGACTCTTGGTCAACCACTTTGGTGTAAGTACTCTCTATCTTCCTAATAACATAATTTATTATTGGCCATCACTTCTATCTCCTGGTGGCAGCGATGAACCTATCCCCCACAGTGGTGCTTTATGGAACCCGATCAATATTATTATATTTCATATGTTATTGGTTTAATAGACATTTGTAGGTCACCGATGATATTTAAGATCATAAATAACTTTTTCAGACTATGACAGAAATTCTCTATATTTCTACAAAAGAAAAAATGTTGATGATGAATATATAGAAATAGGGGGTGTGTGAGGTATCAATCCACCTCCTGTTGCTATCCCTAGTACTATTTATTGATCATGGACAACTTCTTAAACACTGAAATCTATTCGTTACCTTTAATATCTCTTGTGAACAACGATTTGTATTTTTGAAGTTGTTTGTTCCAAGTAGATCACAATATTTCTAGGTCAATTCAGTAAAAACATAGACAAATGAACTGTTGCATGATTGTTAACCATTGGGTCCTTGTGACCATCATCTCAAATATTAAATTACCAGGTTTGCCTATCATGGTAAAAACTAGAACATCACTTGTTCTATATGACAAAATGGGCCATTGGAACATAATTAAATATATATTTGATGATTGGATAATGGCACAATGATCTTATACTGTTTGTTATTGATGCTTCATGAAACAGACCTATTACCAGTTTTCCTGGTTTTCACAGGTACCTACCCTACTGGTTAGAGCAACTGCTATACTATCAGCTGGGGGTGTAGGGAGTCCTTACAACAAACTTTACACCTTGAGTTACCAGTCCTAGTACAAACTGTAGTAGTTACGATATCTAGCATAGAATAAATCACTTATTACATTGATATGGCTTTATTTTTACTCGCCTCTCGCTCATGAAAATAAATTAGCCTGCTCAGTGAAATATTTAACCATATCATACTCTGACTCAAGTAACAAATATGATTTATAAGAGCAATGTAATATCAAGTTTTTTTTATCAGTTAGTAATTGCTTTATATAGTTTTGTTACAGTGATTAATTGTAATATTACAATTTTTTGGTTTGGCTTATGTACCATGGCATAAATATTATTAATATTATTATTATTATTATTACTATTACATCAATCACCATACTCTAAATGGTTATCTAAGTATATCTGGATAAAACACACACTGTAAAAATTATAGCGTGAAAACCCACACAAATTCACACCAAACTGGTGGGTGTGAATGCCCACAATCTAGATATAATGTGTCCTTCACACCTTCCGCCTTGTGTAAATGCACACTTAGCATGAAATTCACACTCAAGGGATAAGCATAGACCCTTTACTAAACATTAATTATATTCATAGCATGTGCAGGTTGGTGTTTACTTCACACTACAACGATAAGGTGTGCACATCATACCATATTTTGGTGTGACTATTACTACAAGGGATTCACATTTAATTTATGAACTACACACCTCTTGGTTTACAGTGTATTGGCTACAAATGGTGCTATACTTAATCAAGTTAATGTAATTTTACCTTTTAATGCAGTAAAATTTAGTTAGACAAATTTTACCCCAGTACAAGCTTTTGGCTGATGTAAAGTTATAAAAGTTAAGTTTTCAATGTTCATGTAGTGCAAAACATGCAAGTAAAGAACCCACAAGGTGTGCATTATATGGAACACCATCAATAATACTTTTGTAAAACATGCAAGTAAAGAACCCACAAGGTGTGCATTACATGGAACACCATCAATAATACTTTTTTTAGTATGTAACATGGTATGATAGATATTTGTAAGTTAAAGATGATATTTAAAATCATAAATCGCCTTCAGAGTATGGTGGATTTGTCTATGATTAATAGGTAAATTCTATTAGAGAAAAATTATGATATACATAGTGATGAATATTAATAGAGGGGTGGATCAGTGTGTGTGGCACATATGTATCGATTCCTTCCTCCCCCATTTGTATCCCTATATTCATCATTCAGGACTTGTAGCTGGAGGCGCAGCTGGAATAACTGGGGCTACTGTTGGAGCTCTTATTGGTGCTTTAGCAGTAGGTGTGCCATCCTTTGGCATGGCTGCTGGTATTGGATTTGGACTTGGAGCTGCAGTAGGAGGTGGCATTGGTGTAGGAACTGGGGTAGCGGTCACAAAAGCTGTTTCAAGAAAGAAAAGAAAAGAAGAAGCTGAGAAAGATGAAGGACTTGTATAGCTTTAGTATTGCTGCTTATATTGTTTTATAAAAACTTTGTCCTAGTTGTGTTAACCATATTTTAGACAAGTAAATTTTGTAATAGTAAAATGAGAAAAAGTGTGATTATGAATTAGTCATTAATTATGAACAGGAAAATGTGTGCTCTGCTGAACCCCCTTGACAGTGTTGCTGACTTGGAATTGCAGTGGAGATCCTCCTTCCAAGAAGTAAATGTAATTGTTGCTGGAAAGTATGGATCAGGAAAGACCGAGTTGGTCAACGGATTGTGTGGGATTAGGATTAAAGAAAATAATAATCCAGCCACTAAAATACAACTTAACAATCCCTATGCTTTTGAAGAGCAAGAAATTAAAATATGGGATACTTGTGCTATGCATAAAGATTCCGATTGGAAGAGTGACGTCGGAATCAAAACCATAAGGGAAATAAAGTGTATGCGAAATGCAGAGAGCAAAAAAATACTGCTTTATACAGTTCCAATGAACCAGACAAGGTTCATTCCAAGTGTGAAACAAAATGTTGATCTCAACTGCTTAAGAAGATTAACTATTGAATTCGGGGTGGAAATATGGAGGCACGCCCATTATAATATTGACGTTTGCCAACGATCAATACGAACAAATACACGACGATTTGGGTGGAGAAAGCATTCAAGAAACGAGAAGTCTTTTCTATTCTCAAGAAATTGCAGGATGGGAGAGTTCCCTGAAAGAATGCTTGAGAACGATAAACATACCAGATGATTTAGTGAAAAATATATCGTTTTTACCCGCTGGATACGTTAGGCACGAGCACGCAACATCACACCTAGCGTGCGACGTCGAAGGAAAGTCTTGGGTTTGGAACATATGGCAAGAAATTGTAAAAGTTTCTTCTGACGACTATAAGCACCAAATACTCCAGCTTTGCTTTGACAAAGTTTGCAAAGATCCTTTTCTGTACGGGGATTCGTATCTTTCTTTCGTAAAACTGCACGGTGCTGCGTACAGCGATAAAGCCCTCGAAGCACACACGGTTGGCTGCACTGAAAGAGAAGAAGTGTACCGTAAGATAGGTTTGAATTACAGCTACTTACGCTTGCTTAAGAGATGGTTCTGTAGTCATAATATTTTAGCCATCAAATTATTGAAGTGCTCACAAGATTGTTTAACGAAAATGAAAGCTTGGCGCTCCCTCCAAGTTGACATCAAAATAATTGTGAGTGGAAAAGAGAATTCTGGTAAATCAACCTTAATAAAATTTATGATTCACAACAAATTTATAACAAACGAATTTAGTGATATCGATGGAGAATGGAAAAGTTCCTACAAAAATATTGGCTGCTCGATTCGCGAGGTGGCACCCCTGCAACTGCAATCCGACCAGGTACGACCTTCTGCTTTAGTTATTGTGTGCGTCAAGCTGTCGGCAACTAAAGAAATTATGACTCGAGCATTAGCACCAGTTGTACAAAAAAGACCCGAGAAATATAATGGTGGTACTTACTTTTGCTGACGACAACCTCTCTACTAGATCGTGGACTGAATTGGTTCGCATTCAATCCAGAGCTGTAAGGGATACCTTGCGAGAGTTGCAGCTCAATGAAGGAGCCATGAGTACACTACGTGTTACACCAGCTGGTTATCACACTACAATTAAAGAAGATCCCAGAAGAAAAACTGGGTCATGGATGTCTGGTTAAAATGCATTGCCAGTGCCAATGGTGCTCATCAATCAGCCTTGGCTGTTTTTGTCAATCACTTTATTTATGGTGGCAAAAAACTGAAAACGGAAGCCAGCCACAAGGAATATTTCAGGGAACACTTAATGAATCTTCTTTCAGAAATGATAGTAACACATAACATAGAATATTAACAAATTATGTCTATCTACACTAGCCTTGATTACAACATTGCAGTTATGTTATAGTGATAAAATTTAAAATAAAAAATATTATGTGTCAATTTTGATTTAGCACAACACTAACATTGTTCTTTCACTTGATATTATATTATTGGCGAGCGAGCGTAGCGAGCGAGACACTTACAGGGGTAACACAATCAAAAATCGGGGATGTTTATTTATTGGCGAGCGAGCGTAGCGAGCGAGACACTTACAGGGGTAACACAATCGAAAATTGGGGATGTTTATAATATATTTATTTGTATATACTAGTGATGTGCTTGAGCACAAATGGCGAGCGAGCCTAAAGACTATACTATTTTTATATGAATGATTTAACACTGAAGCTACTGAAAATAAGGTCCAGTTTTTAAATTTCGCATACAAGGTAAAGGGATTTCAGTGCCATAGTAACAACTCTCTGCAACTACTTGAATTGAAGGGAAAAACAACAACAAAACAATACACGTTATTTAAAAGTTTTCTTTGTGATATTCTTTAGCTAAGTAGTGGTTGTAACACACAATGCTTTGACACAACTGGACATGCACCTACACAGACTTACCTTCGCAGTAGTCTAGTGGACAATGTATTTTCAAGTAAATACTGTTGCGCACGGCTTATAACCGTGACAAAGAGCGCATTGACTACCACCGCCACTAACTCGAATAGAATGGAAGTCCCTTAAGTTTCAAGTTGTAACTGCACCCGCAAGAATTCAAAACGGTAAACAATTCAATTTCTAGGGTGATACGGGTACTGATCGATAAACCAGAGGATTCTGTTTAGTGAAGTTTGGGACGGGGTCGACCACGTAACTAACACAAAAACGCGAGGGTCAAAGTACAAAATGCCTTACGTACGTCCATACATATATACAAATAAACTAGTGGTGTGCTTGAGCACAAATGGCGAGCGAGCCTTAAACTACACTATTATTAAATTTGATTTTAACAACTAACACTCAAGCTATTAAAATAAAGTCGAGTTTTTAAATTACGTATGAGGTAAAGGGGTTTCAATGTCATAGTAACCGCTCCCGCAACAGTTTGAATTGAAAAAGAAGCAACAAAATCAAATCACGTTATTTAAAAATTTCTTTGTGATATTCTTAATAGTAGTTGTAACGCACAATATTTTCACACAACTGAACATACCTACGCAAGACTACCTTTGTGGTTCGTCTAGTGGACAATGCATTTTTAAGTAAATACTGTTGAGTAGGGCTTATAACTGTGACAAATAGCAGCGCATTAACTTACCATCGCCACTAACTCGAATAGAAATGGAGCTCCCATAAGATTTTGAGTTTTAACTGCACCCGCAAAACAATTCAAAGCCGTAAACAATTCAATTTCTAAGGTGATACGGGTAATGGTCGCTAAACCGGAGGATTCTGTTTAGTGAAGTTTGGGACGGGGTCGAACGCAGAGCGAACACAAAAATACGGAGGGTCAAAGTACAAAATGACATACGTACGTCCATATATATAAATAAACTAGTGGTGTGCTTGAGCACAAATGGCGAGCGAGCCTGATAGTTAGGTAACATAAAATTAAGTATTGTTACTATATTTTAGCTTAGTTCATGCAAACACTATAATAGCAGTAAGGACCTTTTATTTCAGCAAACAAATACAAAATCACTCTCTTACCTGATTAATGGTAACTTTTGTAGTATCAAAAATCTGCCATTCTGATAATCTCAATCACCAGTAACTCTTGAACAAGCTCTCAGCTACGATAAAAAATAAACCAGTGTTATGATTTGTAATTTTAGCCAACAAATATGGAATTACTACTTACATCATTCTTGTGTATTGATAACTTCTGTAGTATCAAATTGAAGTTACTTTGACCATCTGAATTACCTTGAATTCTTGACAACAAGCTCTCACCTACAAAAACAAAAGACAATCAATTTTAGCACACAAATACAAATTACTTTCTTACCTCATTTTCTTGAGCAGTGGTAACTTTTGTAGTACCAAATTTGAGTCATTCTGACTATTTGAATTTACCAGTCACTGTTGACAACAAGCTCTTAGCTACAAAAAAGAAAGGCCAGAGTTATTTTTGCATATTTAGCTAACAATATCGAATTACGTACTTACCTCAGCATCCCTCGAGTAGTAGTAGCTCTCTTAGTACTGACTGCAGGTGGCTCTTGACAACTAACAAGCCGCAGTTAGCCGTAAAAAAGGCGAAGTTTTGAATATAAATCTGGTAAAGGGTTTTCAATGCCATAGTAACCGGTCGAATCAACTTTTTGTTTCTTGAAAAGCAAGCGTTTTCGCAGGAATTTTCTTACACTTTGGAGCTTAAGTATAAAAGTATGGCTTGCTTAATGCTGTAGTTTCAGAATAAACTGGGGTCAAGCCAAAAAAGCCATGTTTTTTAAGAGAAAAGTTCCCCGCGCGCGCGTTTAAAGGGCATACGTACAATCCATACATACATATATACATATATACATATAACATATACCCGATTTTGCATTATCCACCCCTAATACTGTCTCACTCGCTACGCTCGCTCGCCAACTAGTGGTGTGCTTGAGCACAAATGGCGAGCGAGCCTGATAGTTAGGTAACATAAAATGTTACTATGTTTTAGCTTACTTCATGCAAACACTATAATAGCAGTTATGACATTTGATTTCAGCAAACAAATACAAAATCACTCTCTTACCTTATTAATGGTAACTTTTGTTGTATCAAACATCAACCATTCTGATAATCTCAATCACCAGTAACTCTCAGCTACGATAAAAAATAAACCAGTGTTATTATTTGTAATTTTAGCCAACAAATATGGAATTACTACTTACATCATTCTTGAGTATTGATAACTTCTGTAGTATCAAATTGAAGTTACTTTGACCAACTGAATTACCTTGAATTCTTGACAACAAGCTCTCACCTACAAAAACAAAAGACAATCAATTTTAGCACACAAATACAAAATTACTTTCTTACCTCATTTTCTTAAGCAGTGGTAACTTTTGTAGTACCAAATTTGAGCCAATCTGACTATTTGAATTTACCACTGACCACCTCATGTATTCTCTGTTCATATAACAATAGCCTTCTCTGGCCCTTGTAATTCATTTCACTAGAAGGTCCATGTGGGAGTAGAACGGGAGCCACTCCCACATGAGACATTAGAGCGGGAAGATTCAAGCTGAACTATATATGTTTACGTATCTGTGTAGTATGAACTTGGTCCTAATTGTTGTAGTATGAATGGTCATTGTCATGTTTCGTAAGGGCTGAGGGGCCCTGCTCCATCACACATATAAATAGTTGTAATCATGAGTTGTAGAGCAGTGTCAGTCAGTGTCTGTTGGTGCTTGTCATCATACATTTTACATTACACTAAACTTACCTTCGTAAGAAGGCCATTCAAGCTGTGCGCAGCGAGAACACTGTTGACATTCTGGTGGCAGCGACTATAAGCTGTCCACCAGTTTAATCTGTTGTAGCGCGGTCCAGAGCTTAGGGTCTGGATCCCCACAGAAAATTGGTGGCAGCGGTGGGATCGGGAAGAGAAGATATTCTCCACCGACCACAGGAACCCAAGAAGGACCGGCGGAAGACATTCCACGACCGGCCCAACTAACGAGAACCAAGAAGAAGGCGGAATACGTTCCAGCCCAGCAGGAGACGTCCTGACGCTGAGGGAGACATCCCAACGCACCCAATCGAGCTTCCAGCTTCGGCGGAGGAGCTCAAAGGAGTCAAGCTAAGGCGAAGGCCCCAAGAATAAAGGAGCTTCCAGCTTCGGCGGAGGAGTTCCACAAGTGTCAGAGCTGAGGCGGAAGGCACAGGACATTCGGATCATCGACAGTTGCTGCGGTGCTCGAGAGACTGGTGTCCACTCTATTTTTGTTGGTGGTGTTGTATTGTGTAGTGTCGTGAACGATATTTTTGTCCGTGTATTTTGGGTTGTAACCTTCTCTTCGTGTGAATTTTAATTTCTAATTGGGTATTTGCTCAGTGTGGTCATTTTGTTTTTCTTTTGAACAGGTCTCTTCCAGAGGGCGAGGACACTCACCCTCTCATGACTGACCAGGCGGCTGGAGGCAAGAGGCGGACGGTTCGACGTGCGCCCCAAGCAGTCAGCGAGGGAGCTTACAGGCCATCACACGTTCCGGCAAGGGTGACTGCGCGTTCCCCATACCCCAGCAGACCCAGGGGTGAACCACACTATCGAGAGGAGGAAGGCTCAGAGGTGAGCGCGGTAGTAGAAAGAAGAGAGGAGGAGGAAGAAGGTGGTGAAGAGAGAGTTGGTGACAGATCTGAGGATCAGACAATAGAGTCGGAGCCAGAGGGTGAGGCAACGACTGGGATGGAGTCAGAAGTGGACAAACTGTTGAGGTACATGGCGGAGAAGGAGGAAAGGGATAGAGCTAGCAGGGCTGAGGCAGATAAGGCTAGGCGGCTAGAAATGTTGGAAATAGTGGGCAGGTTAAAGGAGAGTGAGGAAGAGAGGAGAAGAGAGGACGAGGCTAGGAGGCGAGAGAGAGATGAGGATAGTAGGGTCAGGAGGCTCGGGGAGGAAGCAGAGCAGAGAGACAAGAGGGAATTACAGGCAGAGAAACTTAAGATTTTGGGTTCGTATAAGGAGGGAACAGAGATGTTGGGGTACTTGAGTAAGTTTGAGCGTATCATGTCTGAATGTAAGATAAAGGAAAGTCAGTGGGCAGAGAGGTTATTTCCGAGGTTGCCAGAACGTTTGTGCAATAGGATTGCCGGTGTGAGGGATGATGGGGGTAGTTACGAAGTAGTCAAAGGAGTGCTTCTCAAGGCTATTGGGGAGACGAGTCTCACCTACGGCCACCAGCTCTTCGAGCTAACTGGGGAGTCTCTCAAGATGAAGGGAGCCTCTGAGATTATGGAAGTGGTGGAAAGAATATGTAGGGGGGTGTTGCAGGGGTGTAGCTCTAGGGAGGATTGCGTGGCGGCTTTGGCGGCAGCACTGACTAGAAGGGTAATTCCACCAGGGGGTAAGGTTTTCCTGGAGGGAAAGAAACTGACGAAGTTGGAGGATATTAGGGATGCCTGGGAGACGTGGATGTCTGGGCGCATGAAGGGGAACTTTTATAAGGTACTCGGGAGTAGTACAGAGGGTGGATTTAAGAGTTTTAGGGAGAGTGGCTCGAGGAGTCAAGTGAGTACTGGTAGCGAGAGGGTTAGCTTGGTGCCAGTGTGTTTTAATTGTGGAGAGAAGGGGCATAAGGCTCCAGACTGTAAGAAGAAGGTGGGAGGGCTGAATGGAGTGAGTAGACCAGTAACTTGTTTTGCATGTGGCAAGCAAGGTCACCGTAGTCCAGACTGCCCGAGTAGGAAGATAGGGACTAGTGTCAAGAAGGAGGGTACGACAGGTAGTGTTTCTAGAGTTGTCATGGGAGCCAAGAAGGGAAACATGGCAAAGGGGGTTGTGAACGGGGTTGAGTGTGGAGTATTAATAGATTCGGGGGCAGAGGTAGGTATTGTTCCAAGGTCCATGGTGACTAAGGACTGTGTGCTTTGCGGACATGTTCACATTGCAGATGTGCATGGTAAAACCAGTGTGCATGAGAGCACTTTGGTTAGTTTTGAGATTGGAGGGTTGAAGTTTTCTAAGTTGTGTGTCATTGAAGAGAGAGAAGGGGAAGATGTTACATGTATTGTGCCGTATGATGTGCTGAGCAACACTGAGGGGGAAGCCTTTAGGAGAGCGATCACTGAATACAGAGGGGGAGGAAAGAAGGAGAAAGGGAAGAGTGTAAATGTAGTTACCCGTAGCAGAGCTAAGGAGTTAGCCGAGCTAGAAGTGTGTGATGTGGATTGTAGTGTGCAGGATTTGTGGTGCACGATAGAGGAGAGTGATCCTAGTAGCCAGCTCGATCCCTTAATTAGGCCTGAAGTCAGTAGTAAGGTGGGTGAGAGCCATGGGGTGGAAAAAGTCGGACCTACGGAGATGACTGAGCAACCCCAGGCAAACGGTGAGTCCTCAAGTGGGTTGAGGACAGATGAGAATGCAGAGTCAGAGAGTGAGTCTGTAGATGAGGGAATGCCAGTGGCATGGGATAAGGAGAATACTTGTGACGAAGCAGAGAAAAGAGTTAGAGCTTTAGCAGGAGAGATAGGTTACGTAGGCTCAGGGAAAGATCGGGAAGAGTTTGTGAGAGCACTTGCTGAAGACGAAGGTCTGAAGCTGTGGAGAGAACTAGGTGAGAAGAAAGAGAGAGGATTTGAATGGAAGAAAGGAGTGTTAGTGAGAGGTCAGTATGTGGAATGGGAACAGTTTAGGGATGTGTTGGTTGTACCGAAGAAGTTTAGGAAGAGAATTTTAGTCCTGGGACACGAGAAGGGGGGACATTTAGGAAGTGAGAAGGTGGCACAGATGGTAGGCAGGTATTTTACTTGGCCTGGGATGGTGAGAGACATATTGGAACACTGTAGCTCCTGTAAATTATGCCAGGTGCGTAGTAAGCATAAACCTAGGCGAGCACCTATTGTTGAAAGGCCAGTGATGACAGAACCGTTTGAATCTGTAGCTGTCGATCTGGTGGGACCTTTGCCAAAGGGAAAAGGGGGCTGTCGGTTCTTGTTAACGTACGTTTGTCTTGCTTCCCGATGGCCCGAGGCAGTGCCTCTGAGGAGCATTACAGCTAAGGCTGTAGCCGAGGGCTTGTGGGGCATATTTTCTAGGACGTCAGTGCCGGAGAGAATGCTTTCTGACCAGGGAAGTCAGTTTTGTGGTAGGGTAGTGAGAGAGTTGTGTAGTTTGTTGGGAATCGAGAAGCTTAGGACTTCTCCGTATCATCCTGAAACCAACGGGGCGGTGGAAAGGATGCACGGGACTTTTAAGGGGATATTGGGTAAGTGTGTGAGCGATGGAGTAGATTGGGTAGGACAGGTTAACTTTGTCTTGTATGTATTGAGGCAGATGCCCCATGCAGACAGCGGGTTTAGTCCTTTTGACTTGGTGTATGGGTATAGAGTTAGGACTCCTCTAGATGCCTTGTATCACGGGCTCTATGAGGTAGACAGTCAGAAGTTAAATGTGTGTGAGTGGGTAAGAGGTATGGCTGAGAGGTTAGAGAGAATGAGGGAATGTGCAGCAGTTAAGATGGTGAAGGGTAAACAGAGTAGGTTGAGTTACATGAATAGGGGGTGTAAGTTGAGAGAGTTTAAAGCGGGACAGTTGGTGTTATACAGGGTACCAGGTATGCACAGTAAGCTGGCGGATTCCTGGGAGGGTCCCTATAGAGTGAAAGAGAGATTGGGGAAAGTGAACTATCGGATTAATGCGTTAGAGTCTGAGAAGCATGTGCGAGTCGTGCATGTGAATTGCTTGAAGGAGTATAAGGAGAGATTAGAAGTGAACAGAGTAGATGTGGTGTTAGAAGAAGAAGTCAGTAAGAGAAATGTATTGAGTGGGGAGTGCGAGGGTTTCGTCAAGGGGGAACTAGATGAGTTGTTGGGAAGGTATGAATGTTTGTTTGAGGGAAAACCGGGATGTACCGACAGGGTAGAGTTGACTATAGATACGGGAGATGTGTCACCTATTAGGCAGACGCCCTACTCGGTGCCACTAGGAGTGAGAGACGAGGTAAAGAAGGAATTAGATTTGTTGGAGGAGAGTGGTATCATTGAAAGGAGCAGTAGCCCTTGGGCTTCTCCGTTGGTACCAGTTAAAAAGAAGGATGGTGGGATAAGGTTGTGTGTGGATTTTAGGAAGGTGAATGGGGTAACGGTACGGGAGCCGTACTACATACCAGGATTTGACGAAATGATAGAAAGGGTTGGAGTAGGACGTGTATTATCCAAGTTGGACTTGGAGAAGGGTTTTCATCAAGTGGTAGTTAGGAAGGAGGATAGGGAGAAGACAGCATTTGTGTGTCCGTTTGGGAAATTTCAGTTTAGGCGGATGCCTTTTGGACTCACAAACGCTCCTTCAGTCTTCCAAAGACTGATGGATCAGGTGTTGGTGCCGTGTTCAGATTATGCACGGGTATATATTGATGATGTGTTGGTGGTATCTGAATGTTGGGAAGTGCATTTGAAACACTTGGAAGAAGTGTTTGAAGTATTGAAAGTAGCGGGTTTGACAGTGAAGAGGAAGAAATGTGTTTTTGGGAAAAGGAAGTTGGAATTTTTGGGTCACCTCATCGGCGATGGTGTGGTGTCTGTCCCTGGGGACAGGGTTCGGGCGATCGCGGACCACCCAATGCCAAGGAGCAGGAAGCAGTTAAGAAGCTTCCTCGGCCTTGTGGGCTTTTATCGACGGTTTGTGAGGGGTATGCACCGTTGGACTGCCGTCTTGACGCCACATACGTCTGGATTGGCTTGTGGGAGGATTGTGTGGACAAGCTCAATGGTAGAGGCTTTTCGTGAGTTGTGTTTATGTCTTTGTAACAGCATTGTCTTATGTGTTCCTCAAAAGGAGGACTCGTTTATGTTAGAGTGCGATGCTTGTAGCTCGGGTATTGGGGCTGTTCTGTCGGTGAGACGCGAGGATGAATGGAGACCTGTGGCCTTCTTCTCTCATCAGTTGAAAGGGGCACAGCAGAGGTACAGCGCTCAGGAGCTGGAGTGCTTAGCAGTTGTGGAGGCGGCGAGCCATTTTGCTTATTTCCTCTACGGGAAACACTTTGAGATTGTGACGGATCACAGAGGTCTGGAATCGTTGGTTGCTGGGAAGCAATGCAATCGGAGAGTTCAAGGTTGGGCTCTTAAGATGTCTGAATTTTCCTTTTCGATTACCTACAGGAAAGGTTCTGAGAATATCGTGGCGGACGCCTTGAGCAGATGTCATGAAGATGTTGGTGATGGAGAGAGCGAACATCTTTTCCAGGAGGGGGGAGATGTGGGAGTAGAACGGGAGCCACTCCCACATGAGACATTAGAGCGGGAAGATTCAAGCTGAACTATATATGTTTACGTATCTGTGTAGTATGAACTTGGTCCTAATTGTTGTAGTATGAATGGTCATTGTCATGTTTCGTAAGGGCTGAGGGGCCCTGCTCCATCACACATATAAATAGTTGTAATCATGAGTTGTAGAGCAGTGTCAGTCAGTGTCTGTTGGTGCTTGTCATCATACATTTTACATTACACTAAACTTACCTTCGTAAGAAGGCCATTCAAGCTGTGCGCAGCGAGAACACTGTTGACATTCTGGTGGCAGCGACTATAAGCTGTCCACCAGTTTAATCTGTTGTAGCGCGGTCCAGAGCTTAGGGTCTGGATCCCCACAGTCCACAAGACCGAGAATTTATGAATTTGAATTGAACTATCTCTTGACTTATATTTGCGCACCTGCGTGGTTTCCTACCCTTCTGGGTACTTACACAATTAGCATTAATACTACGCATTCTGACTACCAACGGCTCTTGACAACCAACAACCAACAACCAGCACTCCTATCCCCCCATAAAACGGCGAAGTTTTGAAATTAAGTCTGGAAAAGGGTCTTCAATGCCATAGTAACCTGTCGAATCAACTTTTTGTGTCTTGAAAACAAGCGTTTTAGCAGGAATTTTCTCATACCCTGTAAGTGTCTCGCTCGCTACGCTCGCTCGCCAATTATGTTTGGACGCACGTATGTCATTTTGTACTTTGACCCTCGCGTTTTTGTGTTAGTTCGCTTGTCTACCCCGTCCCAAATTGCACTAAACAGAATCCTCTGGTTTATCGATCAGTACCCGTATCACCCTAGAAATTGAATTGTTTACCGTTTTGAATTCTTTTGCGGGTGCAGTTAAAACTTGAAAACTTAAGGGACTATTCGAGTTAGTGGCGGTGGTAAGTCAATGCGCTCTTTGTCATGGTTATAAGCCGTGCGCAACAGTATTTACTTGAAAATACATTGTCCACTAGACTACTGCGAAGGTAAGTCTGTAGGTGCATGTCCAGTTGTGTCAAAGCATTGTGTGTTACAACCACTACTTAGCTAAAGAATATCACAAAGAAAACTTTTAAATAACGTGTATTGTTTTGTTGTTGTTTTTTTTCCTTCCAAGCAGTTGCAGAGAGTTGTTACTATGGCACTGAAATCCCTTTACCCTGTATGCTAAATTAAAAAACTGGACCTTATTTTCAGTAGCTTCAGTGTTAGAAGTAAAATCTTAATAGTATAGTCTTTAGCTCGCTCGCCATTTGTGCTCAAGCACATCACTAGTTATATTATGTTTTGAGTTTACCATTAAAGTTATGAAACATTGTAAAACAAAGAAATACTTGCTTGAGGGGACATATCAATACAGCTACCTCAATGTTATCTTTGCTGCAATTTTCACAATTAACCCTTTAAAAACACTGAAGACAAAGTTGCAGAACTGTATACTAAGATTAGGGGCGTGGCGTCCGTTATTAGATATAAACGGTTAAAGTAACAAAACTTTCGTTTATCAGGCAATTGTAAAATGGCTGAACGGGGATCAGATGAAGGCAACATAAAAATTATTTTATGTGGAGAAACTGGAGCTGGTAAGAGTACGCTCTCCAACACTCTACTAGGAAGGCGAGAATTTGATTCAAAGAGAAGTAGAGAACCAGTTACTACTGAAGTGCAGAAATCTGATTTTTGTTGGTGGACTAAAACAGTTCAGTATTTCTGTATGCGATACACCTGGATGCCTTGACAGTAGAAAGACAGACGAGGAATACTTGGAAGATATAATGCCCCACTTGAAAACCTCTCACGTTCTACTGTTCTGTATTGAAAAAAAACAGTGCTGCTCAGGAACTTCAAGAGCTTAAAGGCATTATTGAAATGATCATGCACAAGATAGATCATGCTGAGTTTCCTCGCGCTATTATAGTGCTAACGCAGGCAGACAAATTTGTTAAGGACAAAAATTTGAATGAGTCCCAGAGAGAAATAAACTACAACCAAGAATTACAGTCTAAAATATCTCGCTTAGAAGCCACATTGCGAGAAATTCTTGGAAGTACTGAGGTTCCAGTGATAGTATCTTCAAAGGCTGACAATAAAATTCCTGGTGATACCTCTGAAAGCCCTTGGCTAGCAAGAATGCTTTACGAAATTTTGAACCAAGCGGGCAAGACAGCGTTATTTACTTCTTTAACCAAATGTCATCCCCATCTTACAGAAGAATGTACAATTAAATTTGAAGACCTGCGAAGTAGCGACAATTCTGTTGTGGTGCTAAATCGACAATCACCAACAGGTCAATCAGCAGAGGGTACTCAGGGAGGTCACTATAAAAAACATGCAGCAGGTGTAGCTGCTGGAGGAGCAACTGCAGGAATAGTTGGAGCTGGTGTGGGTGCTACAATAGGAGCTTTAGCAATTGGTGCTCCTACATTTGGAGTGGCTGCAGGAGCTGGACTGCTTATTGGTGGTGCAATAGGAGGTGGGATTGGGGTTGCAGTTGGAACTGGAGGAGCAGCACTGTCCACCAAACTGAAACAAAAAAATAAGAAATAAAACAAACAGAGTAGAGTAATCTTCCTCTTCTTCATATTATTATTATTACTGTGTTTGTTGTTGTTTTGAGTAGGATTTTCCATTGTTCTACACGCTATGTTGCACTCATCAATATAGTTATTATTATATTAAAGAAAACCATTCAACGAATATATTGTACATAATAACATTGCATATAGTACTTATTACATCAATAGAGTGTGATATGGTGAAATATTACACAAACAGATCAATTTATTTTCACGAGCCATAGACAGTGAAATTAAAGTTTTCATGATAGATATCATCACTTCTACTAGGGACAGTAACTCTTGGTGTGAAGTTGGCCTTAAAATCATCTATGAGCTCCACACACCCCTAGCTGATATTTTTGCAGCTGCTCCAACCAGGTTGGGTAGGCTTCACTAGAGAAAGGTAAATGTAAAAAACCAGGAAACTGGCCAGCCAGGCCCTGTTGCTATAACTACTAGGGTAATGAGCTTGTGCAATACAGCCAAAATAACACCATGTGAAACGTGAGTTATCGCAAGGCCATGTACCTAAATATAACATTGTGAACATATCTAGCATGGAATAATTCATTGATAAAGGTGAATATCACAAGTTTATTGGCTTAGTTTTTACAGGAGTGCCGCAGGCATGAGCGTAAATACTGCCAAATAGACGATAAATAAACTGTGGTATCCAATGAATAATACATTTATTATGTACTGCTCTATGTGTGAATACCATAGCAACTGTTGGTTGTTCAGTAAATATTTGTACTATGGCATTGAAGACCCTTTTCCAGACTTAATTTCGAAACTTCGCCGTTTTATGGGGGGATACGGAGTGCTGGTTGTTGGTTGTCAAGAGCCGTTGGTAGTCAGAATGCCGTAGTATTAATGCTAAGGAAGCTACTACTTCTCGAGGGAAGCTGAGGTAAGTACTAATTCCATATTTGTTAGCTAAATATGCAAAATTAACTCTGGCCTTTCTTTTTTGTAGCTAAGAGCTTGTCAACAGTGACTGGTAAATTCAAATAGTCAGAATGACTCAAATTTGGTACTACAAAAGTTACCACTGCTCAAGAAAATTGATTGTCTTTTTTTTTTGTAGGTGAGAGCTTGTTGTCAAGAATTCAAGGTAATTCAGATGGTCAAAGTAACTTCAATTTGATACTACAGAAGTTATCAATACTCAAGAATGAGGTAAGCAGTAATTCCATATTTGTTGGCTAAAATTACAAATAATAACACTGGTTTATTTTTTATCGTAGCTGAGAGCTTGTTCAAGAGTTACTGGTAATTGAGATTATCAGAATAGTTGATGTTTGATACTACAAAAGTTACCATTAATCTGGTAAGAGAGTGATTTTGTATTTGTTTGCTGAAATCAAATGTCGTAACTGCTATTATAGTGTTTGCATGAAGTAAGCTAAAAATAGTAACATTTTATGTTACCTAACTATCAGGCTCGCTCGCCATTTGTGCTCAAGCACACCACTAGTATGTATGTATAGATGGATGGTACGTATGCCCTTTAAACGCGCGCGGGTGCCGGTTTTTTCTCCTAAAAACACGACTTTTGAGGCTTGACCCCACTTTCTTCTGATGCTACAGCTTTAAGCAAGTCTTACTTGATACTTGGGCTCCAAATTGAGAGGGAATTCCTGCGAAAAAGCTTGTTTTTCAAGTCACAAACAGTTGTTGCGACCGGTTACTAAGGTATTGAAGACCCTTTACCAGACTCAATTTTCAAAACTTCGCCGTGTTGGGAGGCTACGAAGTGCCAATTGTTGGTTGTCAAGACCCACCAGTAGTCAGAAAGCCTTAATATTAATGCTAAGGAGGCTACCAATACGCGGGGGAAGCTGAGGTAAATACGTAATTCCATAATTGTTAGCTAAAATTACAAAAATAACTCTGGCCACTCTTTTTTTAGTATCTGAGAACTTGTTGTCAAGAGTGACTGGTAAATTCAGATAGTCAGAATAGCTTCAATTTGATACTACAGAAGTTACCACTACTCAAGAATATGTGGGTAAGAAGGTAATTTTGCATTTGATTGCTAAAATTAATGTCTTATTTTTGTAGCTTTGAACTTGTCAAGAATTACAAGTAATTCAGATAGTCAGAATGGCTTCAATTTGATACTACAGAAAGTACCAACTCAGGAAATTTAGGTAAGTAGTAACTCCATAATATTTGTTGTCTGAATTACAAAAATAATACTGACCTATTTTTTTTTGTAGCTGAGAGCTTGTTCAAGAGTTACTGGTAATTGAGGTAGTCAGAATGGCTTAAGTTTGATAATACAAAGGTCACCATTACTCATGTAAGAGAGTAATTTGGTATTTCTATGCTCAAATTAATGTTCTACTGCTATTATACTGCTGTTTTTAATTGAACTAAGCTTAATATAAATTATGTATGTAGTAGCAACACTGCAGTTTTATGTACCTAACTGAAGGTTCGCTCGCCGTTGGTGCTCAAGCACATAACTAGTTGGCGAGCGAGCAGAGCGAGAGAGACAGTATTAGGGGTGGATAATGCACAATTGGGTATATGTTATTGGCGAGCGAGACAATATTAGGGGTGGATAATGCAAAATCGGGTATATGTTATATGTATATATGTATATATGTATGTATGTATGGATTGTACGTATGCCCTTTAAACGCGCGCGGGGGGAACTTTTTCTTCAAAAAACAAGGCTTTTAGGTTTGACCCCAGTTTATTCTGAAACTACAGCATTAAGCAAGCCTTACTTTATACTTAAGCTCCAAAGTGTGAGAAAATTCCTGCGAAAATGCTTTCTTTTCAAGAAACAAAAAGTTAATTCGACCGGTTACTATGGCATTGAAAACCCTTTACCAGATTTAAATTCAAAACTTCGCCCTTTTTCCGGCTAAGTGCGGCTTGTTAGTTGTCAAGAGCCACCTGTAGTCAGTACTAAGAGAGCTATAACTACTTCTGAAAAGCGTATGTAAGCTTCAGCTAAAATGCCGTTAGAAACAGTAAGTCCGAATTTTTTAGCTCTTCTCTTTGCAGACTATTATACTTAAATCATCTAGTGCGCTATTAAGCATAGTGGCTGGTTACTCAGTATAAGCAATACAACTCGCCCTTGAAGGAACCGAACACTGCACTGGGAATGTCTCTTCCTGCGCAAATGTTTCGCTGTATGCTAGCCTAGAGTGAAGTTAAACAACACCCCAGACAATCAAAGTATGTGGATAGGTTTTGAAATTGAAGTAGGCTGACAATACAACGATGAGCAAATGAATAGAAAGTTGAATAGTATTCAACAAAAATATGCAATGGAGAAGAGTTCCAGGATAATGGCTAGAAGAGTTGAAGAACTGTATAGCAGAGGGACTTGAACCACAACTGCAACAACTGAACAACAACCACATCTGAACTGGACTAGACTGAGCTGGGTCAGTCCACTATGTAATGTAGCTCAGTCCAAGGGGGGTGTTTATATGAAAGTAATGAGTGTGTGTGTGTGTGTGTGTGAGAATGCATGTTGGTCCTTATGTTCAGTCAGGTGTGAAGTAATAATTAATTGTTTACTGTTTGTGTCATTTGGCCTATGTTTGTTCCTTGCTTGCTTGTTCCTTCATCATGCCGATCTTGCTCGCTCACTCCAAATTTACTTCTTTTGCGTAATAGTAGAGAGTCTGGTGTTGATGTTCTTAAAAATTTCAATTCTTGCTGAAATGCCTTTACAGAAACGAAATAAAAAAGAAAATATTCATACATTTTTAAAGCTAAAAATTCGGACTTACCTTTTATGATGGTTTGATCTTAAACTCAGTCATGACGCTGCTACAGAGTTCAGACACAGTGCACAGCTTGTTCACTTTCTAGTTACTAAATTCTGAGCTTCAGAGCCTCGTACCATACAAAAAAATTTGGGCAGACTGACGTTCAAAGGTAAGCGTTACGGCAACCATAATTTTTAAAAGTATTCAAAAAAATAAAATACTGATGCTTTCATTTCCACTGTTTTTTTTATTACAGGAAGTGCTACGTCACAGCAATGTAAAAATTTAAAAAAATTAGAGTGTTACATTGGATAATCGATTTTTTTTTACTCAGAGAAGTGCCGACTGAATGATCAGTGCCATATGCACTTATGCCTGTGAATGGGTTAAGGAAATGATGACAACTTGTGTGTATCTAAGAACAAGTGAGGATTCAACAGGGAAGGCGAAGTCCATAAATCATGGATTGAAGTACAGTGAGACTGAGAATCAGGAAGAGGTACAGACGAAGGATAAGAAGGGAATCCATTACTCTTGAAGAAAGAGCTCAAGAAAAAAAGAGCAGGAGAGGGGAAGTGATGTAACTAAACTAAGTGGCAGGTGGAGAATATTACGCATTCCTAATTTGTGAAACATGTTATATCAAGCGCCGTTGTGTAGTAGGGTACTTGCTACTTATTATTAATTTTATTTATTTATTATTATTGTTGTTGTTGTTATTATTACTATTATTATTATTATTACTATTTTTGTTGTTTTTGTTGTTATTATTATTCTTGTTATTATTATTCGTTAGGGGGACTTGGTATTTAATCCTGCAGCATGACCCTGTAACTCCCAAGTTCACTGCCAGTTCCCGATGCCCTGGCTGTGAACCATTTTATTCCATGCATGCCTACTTACCTGTCATCCATCAATTCTCACCCCATCGATTGCCGCAGCTCTAGTAGCAGAGTTGTTTGGCACAGGCGGGGCCAGAAACCCCACCCCCTAATCAGCTTGAGCTGACTGGGGCATGGCGGGACAAGCCCCTTTAATTCCGGCACCCACGTTTTCACGATAAGCAGGCTAGTTGTTTACCGGAGGTTGGAATAATAATAATAAATAAATAGAAATAAATAATAAGGACCCCTCCCCCTCTCCTATTTATCAAGTAAGGTTTGGGTGGGTGGGGAATTGCAACACTCTCCCTCTAGTTCCTCACCTGAACATGTGCACTGTCGTTTGCTCTACACGTGGGGCCCCTTGCTCGTATAACCTCACCACACCACTCACTACTAAAGCACTGGCCAGGAAGTGTTGTGTGGTGTGGTTGAAAGGGTAAATTCTAATCGACTAGCAAATAAAGTCAGGGCAGTGCAAATTTTGAAAATCTCTTACCACACTTCCCCCTCTCTCTTCCCACCCCCTAACCCCCTCACTCCTTAATATAGTTCCCAACATTCCGATGACGGACCACACCCACCAACATGCCTATGAATTAAATTAATTAAATTTTCCATTGACTACAATACTGAGATGGTGCAATGACAGATAATATTACACTGTATTACAATTAGTACTTCAAGATATCTGGCAATTGCCTATGGTTGGCAACTAAACCTTTAGCACTCAAACAAATGCTTGCATATTAAAACATTGATCCACCCACATTCTTTAAGTTTGTTCGTCTGTTTATTTATTTATTTATTTTTGTTTCTTGGTGGGGGAGGGGGGGAGGGGCTGTTTTAAATGATTTGTACTTCCAACATGATGATGTATTTAGGGTGCCATGTTGTTGATGTTTTTTTGTTGTTGTTTTTGTTGTTGTTTTTTGGTATGGTTGAGTTTACAACATGGTTGTGTTGTATTTAGATTATTGAGCTAGAGCAACAGTTTTATTGAGATGGTGTGCAGTGCTGTTACAATGAAGTTTGTGTAGCTTGTGTGAGGCTTCAAGTTGTGGATTGTATCCGCTTGCAAGTAAGTGAAATTTATACACATTTTGGTCTATTTTAGTTGGTTTTTTAATGTTATCTTTAGAGAAGTATGTCACATCAAGACAGTGGCAGTATCTGGGATCACTCCAGGACAGTGGCAACCAATTCATGTCTGGGAATCACAGTAGGATGTGTCTATTGATGAGCGGAATTTCTGGATATCTGATTTGGGATTGTTCATGCAGGACAAACCATGTTGTATATTGTCGTCATCTATATTTTTGGCACACATTGAATGATGTTGTAGAAACAGCACAAGTATTATAATATTAATAAAGGCCAGTTAGTGGGGGCAAAGATCTGTGATGCATGGGCACAGGATCGCACACAGTTCATGTATTTGTAGGAGGTGATCGCCCAACTGATGCTGGGGTCAGATGAAATCCCTAGAGTTCTCAGACATGTGCATATAAAATCAATATAGTGGAACCTTCGAAGTGAGAATAATTTGGGGCCAGGCTATCAGTTCACAAGTCACGGGTTGTTTGCCTTCGGAAGTTGTTTATACAGTAATAATATGTTGTTACAAAAGATGACTGCTTTAAAGGGGGATAGGCCATGTTTTCTAGCGGAAAGTTCACTAATAGAGCTGGTGATTTACTTAGATAGTTCACTATCAGAGGCTTCACTGGTGCTGCATGAAAGTCCTCATACGGCATAGGGGATGATTGCACACATAATTTATTTGTTGCATAATGCAGTTTTTTGGCCACTGTAGTTGCTATACTTAGTATTGTATGTGTACTGTACAAACTAATGCATATTATTATAGCTGTACTGGGTATATGCATTAACAGTGGAACCACCAACAGTGAACTATGTAACGAGCAACACCATGCAAATACTTGGATATACACCAGTGTATGTATAGTCATATACTTTTGTTGTACACATGGAATACTCCAGTGACTCTGTCTAGTTTACACCAGTGAATATCTGTTGTAACAGACCATAATACTGGAGTATACTGTGCATATTCTTTACACCAGGTGTATACCAAACTATATGTGTACTAGATGTGTTGCTGGAGTATACCCTATGTACTCATGATGTTGTCTTACCACAGCATGCAGTGTATACATAGATACTAATTATACTATATGTATTCCAAGTGTACTCACAATGACATAATTATGTAGCATTCTTTGACAGTAATGCTGTTTATTAAATAAATTTCTTAGCTGGATATGTGGAAAAAAAATTAATTAAAAAAAAACCCACGTCTATAAAGTTCTGAACAGTTCAATGAATCCACTATCCAGGGCAATGCTTGACGTGCTGTCTGTCACCATCCCAAGCTACTCTGGTTTCTGTCATAGCTGCAGTCCTCATCAAAGCTCCACTTACCTCTCACCTTCTGCCAATAGGTTTCTGAGGGACAATAAAAAAAAAAATACATATAATATATATATTATATATATAAAAGTGGCTGCAAACAATACCCATTAAAAATGAACCTGGTAAACACTAACACAATAAAAAATTAAAAATGTTTTTTTCTGTGTAAATAACACCTGCATGAGGCAAATAACATGAGATAACTTTAAAAAGAAGTGTCAATCCACAAACAAAGAAACTCTACCATCACAATCATCTCACACACAACTTCAATTCTGACAAATCATAGCTACGGGTCTGATCACCACGAGTTGAGGAAAACTGAGCGCACAAAAATTAGCAAAAACAATAAAATGAGCAGTTTAACCCTTTAACCGCCGATAGGGGTCGAATCAACCCCGGTCAGACAGTGGGTTATAAAGGCCCCGATTGTCGCGATATGTTTGACGCATGAGCGTTTATATCTAAATAAACGAAATCAGCAGGAAATGTGGATGATTTTGATATATTTTATTGTAACTTTACAATACAAAGTTTTTTTGCTATGGCGGTTGGAAGTGGCCAGACTTATACTGCTAGCGAGGTGCTTCATATCTTACAGGAAAGGGAGGAATGTGAGGATTCGGTGAGAAATCTAGTTAGTTCCTTAGACCTAGACGCTGAAAGTGAAGATGGAGACAATCCTGAAGGTGATGGAACTCTTGAAGATGGGTCAGTTATGCTTATTCCTCCTGAATTTTTGAATCCAGGAGCCATGGAGCTTATTTTTCACACTATCAACGCTACCTCACCTGCAGAAAGGGATTCTTTGCTCTTAGAAGAATCAGAATTTAGTGCTCAGACTTTCTTCAAAGAAACTACAATTGAAGATACAGGTTTGTATGCTAATGATAGTACTTGCATAGCTTGATTCAATTCATGTGTGTGATAGCTCTGTTATTGCAAAGAGATGCTTCAATGTTTCAATCCACTCAAGATTTCAGCGGTACTAGTGCAGATGACGAGAGTGATGAAGGTGAGCAAAATGAGCGGGCTACTGCTGGACAGAGCCATAGAAGTAGAAGAGGAGGCTGTAGTAGTCTAGGTAGAGGAAGAAGGAGCAGGGCCAGTATAAGTGGAAGGGGCATGGGTAGAGCAAGAGGTGGAAGGAGCAGCAGTAGAGCAAGAGGTGGAAGGAGCAGCAGTAGAGCAAGAGGTGGAAGGAGCAGCAGTAGAGCGAGAGGTGTAAGAAGAGCTGGTAGAAGAGTTCAAAATAGAGCTAGAAGAGATGATGAGTGTTGGGAATGGAATAAATTGAAAGATTTATCAAACAAAATCAGTAGTATTTCATTTTCTGGTAGGGAACCCGGACCAATTGGAAATGCAGAAGGCATCCACGACCCATTAGAATGTTTGCATTTATTTTTGCCTAAAGAATTTTATGATAAGTTGCTGATTGAAACTAATCGCTATGCAGATCAGCAGAGAGTAAATGACACTAATCCATGGAAGCCTGTATCCATGGAAGAGCTTATGGCATTTATTGGAATAAATATTGCTATGGGGATTATATCACTGCCATCACTTGATGATTATTGGTCAGTGGAGCCAATTCTCAGCCATTCTTGGTTTCGTGTAATTATGTCTCGAAATCGTTTCAGAGAAATTTTACGTTACATTCATATAGTAGACAACACTACTGCCCCTGATCGAAATAATCCAACTCATGATAAGTTATGGAAGGTACGACCACTTTTAGACTTGTTGTCAGAAAATTGTCGAAAAATGTATGCACTTCATCGAGAGATCTCTATCGATGAAAGTATGATAGGAACAAAGTGTCGCCTATCATTTATCCAGTATATGCCCAAAAAACCTTGTAAATGGGGCATCAAAGTTTGGGCATGCTGTGATGCCATCACTGGATATATTTATGCATTCGATATTTATGCTGGTGCAAATCCTTCTGTACCCAATCATCCCAAAGGTTTAGCATATGGTGTTGTCATGAATTTGTTGGAAACACTGTTACATAAAGGTCATGTACTCTATACTGATAATTTTTATTCTTCCCCAGACCTTTTCGCAGATTTGCTTTCTGGAGGAACTTTAGCTAGTGGGACAGTGCGATTGAATCGTCACAATTTTCCTCCTGATTTGAAAGAAAAGGTGAGAATGCATCGAGGAGAATTCAAGTTTGCCTACTATAATGAAATGACAGCCGCCCGCTGGTATGATAATAGAGATGTTTATTGCTTGTCAACTAGATTCAGTGATTCCTTGACTACAGTGCGACGACGAGTAGATAATGAGACTAAAGATGTGACATGTCCAGACATAATAAGTGATTACAATAAGCACATGGGTGGCGTCGACCTTGCTGATCAAGCAATGTGCTATTATTCTATGGGTCGTAAAACAATGAAGTGGTGGCGTCGTGTGTTTTGGAGAATGCATGATCAGGCCATTACCAATGCTTTCGTAATATGCAAAGCTAATTCTTCATCTGATGCTAAAGTTGTACGGCAGAAGAATTTCAGAATGTGTTTGGTAAAGGCATTGACAGCTCATGCGTTTGAGCTTCGGAAACAGCCAGGTCGTCCTGTTTCACAGAGCTTGTCTCGGCTTACTGGTAAACATTATATCTATCGCACTTCTGTTCGGAGACGGTGTGTAGTGTGTGCATACAAAAGAGTATCTGCACGAGGAAACAAGCGCAAAGATAAAAAGATAATGACATGGTGTCCTAAGTGCTCCGCCCATCTTTGCGTAGGAAGCTGCTTTGAAGTATACCACTCAAGAGTCAATTACCGACGGCTTAACAATTAACTCTGTATTGTAATTCCTAACTTTCAGAAAAATGTTATTGTTCATTATTATGGACACAAGTTCATTCATATAATTTTTAATATATTTCTGAGAACTCAAAATAATGATTTTGCTAAATAACAACATAGTAGCTAGTTTGATATAGTATCCATAGCAACAGTAAATTAAAAATCGTCTAAATTTGGTTGCCATGGCAACTACAAGCCAAGTCATTAGGTTCATCTGAAAGCAAAAATAATAACTATTCATATGATACCCACATTATATATAACAATTCTTTTTAGTTTTGGAGTTATTGGCAATTTTATTCAAGCCCCTTAAAATTCTTTTTTTTTGTCGCCTTAATTCGGCTGGCAAAGGGTTAAATACAACTACATGTCATTTGTTAAAAAAAAATAAATGTTGTGAGTTTTTTGTAATGACAGACATGCAACATTATTAAACTGGAAGTGATGACAATGTACACTACACACACAACTAACTAACAGCAACAACAACAAAAAAAAAAAAGCAAGAAAAATAAAAAAGTGTCATATAGATTAAGCCGCCTATAACCAGTACATTATATCAACCATCCCGGTCCTATCGACCGGCATAATTTCCAGACATCATGGAAAATTTTATTATCAACTGGTGTAGTGTACAGACGAGACGTTCACAAAAGCACCCACAATAGCCACAGCCATAAGTTTATCTACGACCAATAATGATTTTATCAACATGTATATGTTGTGTCCATTATTGATCACTACGAAGTTTTTAGTATTAAAAAAATTGGTACTGATTCAGAACTATCTTTGTGATCACTATATCATGTGGAGTTATGGCCAATGATCTTAACTGCACTATAAGATGGGCATTATTAGGAATTTATAATACCATCAATCCTAAAACGCATCTACACAGTCCCAACTAAACACACTCACACACGACAGAACCACATTATGAATTGGTATTAGCATGGCTTCAATCATTAGATAACAACAACAACAACAACAATTAAAACAACAACAAAGACATCAGTTACACCAATTGGTAAATACTTCATGTGCTCAGTAGGAGACAAATAAAGTTCCAAATTCTGTTCTGTAGAATGGCTGTTGAACAATTAAAAAACGGGGGGGGGGGGGAAGGTACGCCGTTTGGTAAAAAAACGGCCGTTCCGTTTGACCGGCGTTACCTTTTCAATGCATGCCTCACTCAAAGAAATATAAAAATCGTTTATCCAATAAAATGTTCTGATTTTTTTGTTTACAGGCTCCTGAGGCGGAGCTTTTCTGGTACAAATGTCCTATTCGAAGTTGTCTCGCAGAAAACAGTTAGCTCGACCACTGCACAGTTTCGATGTTTTCTCGATTTTACTACTGAACATCCATCAGTAGCCAACTGAAGACCTACGAAGTGCGGACCTGGTTATAGCTCTCTGCCCGTTGAAACTTCAGTCAGCAGCTTTTATTGAAGCAAGTTAAATTTGTAGGAGCTTTTTTGCACTATCTCCGTAGCATTTAACGGGTGACACAAGGCCTTAGCTTGCTGATATAACTATGGAAGAGTTTCTAGCTAGAAAATATCAGTGAATCGACAGAAAAGCTTAAATATGATGTTGGCCATTTAGTCATAACGGTACAGAACGCCACGGTAAAAACTACTAAAAGACTACGGTTTTACGGTCATACTCCGGAACGGAATCCGGAACTTTATTTTGTCTCCTACTGTATAACCTCACTCAGATAATTTGATCATTAGTAACTAAATAGACATTGAGAGTCATTCAATGAAACAGTGTGCTGCATAGTAAGTATTGAAACCACATTGAAAACTGAATTCTTATCACAATGCTTCAACTTCATGCTGCCATGAAAGGGGGTCTAAGGTGGAACTTTTAGTGGTGACCATATAAAAAAAAAAAACTGGTAACATTGCTTGGTGACTTGCATGTAGCATAGACAGCCAGAGCTTCAGAGGTCGCTTTAACTTAAGGTTATCTAGTAGCATCTTTTGATCATATAATACATTAAACAGTGATCATACACTAACAATTATATTTAAAAATGCTTCCGAGAGTTTAACCTTCGTCATTCAGAAAAAAGTCTAAAGTATAATTAAGTATAAATTTACATTATATAGAAAAGAGAGAGTGAGAACTGATGTTATAATTAGAGAGTCATGGGAAGCGTTTCTGGATAGAGCTCGACTATTTTTAATAACACTTTATAATGTTAATGTAGTGATAATGCAGTTTGAATTGTACGGAATGTAATAGTAACTGAAGCACCAAAGGTGCGAACCCTCAGCGCTACCTCAGCGCTACTATACTAGTTATAATCATTATTCAGACCAATGAGGTATCAATAAAGCTGTGCAATGAAAAAGGTACATAGATGTAAATGCTGTATTTTAAGATATTCTAAACAGGTAAGGGACACACTCTGATAATTTCAACAAGAAAACTTCAATTCAAGTACTCGGTTAACTTTTCAGCAAAAAGCAAATCTACTGGATATTAAGGAAATGGAGCACTAAGGGTGTGAACCTTAGCATTACTATACACTAGCTAGCTATTACAAAGACCAAAAGTAAATTTATTTGGAGTAGTATCAATATGCCAATATGCCAATAATGTATGTTCACGTATGTCGATATAAAGCTTGAGTAAGTCGAGCAACTCGTGCAATGACTGCTTTCTCCATGAGAGTAACTTATCAGCGACACTCACCTCACCAGTAGTGTCAATGGGAAACTCCAAACACTCAGGCAAACCGCTGAGAAAAATGTAATGCAAAAACTATCATGGGCAGCAAAGAGTATATTCGTCCACATGAGTATGGCGTGACTACTACAGGGGGCATTACCAATAATCACTTACGATCGTACAGCCTATAAATAAATAGTTAACCACAATTCGCCTTATTGGTATGGTTACCTGCTGTCATCCTCCTAAACTACAGATTGGCAGTCTGAGCTGATGTGAGCCTGTGGTCATGTGTGCGCATGCTCCTTGCGTGAGGCAGTGGTATGACCTTGGACCCCCCCCCCCCCTCCCTGTGTGGCTTTGGGGGTGAGAGACTCGGCAGGTCAGTGGCAATTAGCGTTAATTGCCCTGCATCGCCAGAGTCCCCCCAGCTCAAATCACATCCAAAGAAATGGATGGAGTATTTCTGGCTATCCTTAATTAGGTGGTTTGAAATGGGGAGGTGGTGGGACTGAGAACAGTGGCTATCAGTAGCTGCTAGCTATCGGGACTAATATACTTGTGTCTGGGTGCCATTGCTCCATGTGTGACCGCTAAGCGCATGGTTGCAGTACTCGCAGGTCCTCTGCCGACCTTTACCTGGGCGCATGTGATGCGTGGGCTACATTTCCGTTAAGTACGTTTAAACTACATATTTTTCAGAAAAAAATAAGTCCAAATGAAAAATTCTGGCACATTAATGGGACTTAAAATGTCTAGTGCAACATTTTGATGCTTGTTTCATTCTTTGGGAGGTTGCCATCTTCGAGATCCGTGTGACAGAATGACCGACTGACAGACAAATAGAGTTCTCGCGCATGTGTGCTGTGGGTTAATTATTAGCTCACGTGATTATAACTTGATGAAAAGAGTACACGCAGAGCTGATAGCTTTGCGTTTTCTCTAAAAATCAGCCCAAATTTAAAAGTAACACAATAAAAGGTCTTCAATCTTTGTTCTGAGTAAGTTCCTACCTAAATCAATGGTAAATTGTCAGTATCTCTAAAATCACAGCGTGACAGACATACAGACACACAAACTGACAGGACAACAACTAGAACCCTGTCATGCATGCACACAAAGTTTAATAAATACAGTGAATAAATGGCTGACTGCACTCATTTACAGTTCTTCCACAAAATGAAATTCAGAACCGTTCATGAGACCTACTGTAACACTTTTATAAAACAATACATATCTTATCTACTATAATATGTGACCGTCTATAGAAAAACCAGGCACAACGCGGCACCCTTCGAAAAAATTTTTTTGCACTTACGGAGTTGTCGGCGTCCAGATATTGAGCTCTCCAAGTTTTATTGTCTTAGCTTAAGTCGTTCCCGCTATAATAGACCTAACCGTTCCCTTCCGTCGGCTTGAAACAATACATTTTTAAGAAATCGATCGATCTTTTCTCGATATTACGCACGCCGCGTTGTGCCCGGTTTTCCCGTAGACGGTCACATATTATGATATATACATAAATGGTTGACAATATACCTTCTTCTTTCAAGCTCACAGTCTACTTCTTCTTCATTAAGTTTCATCTCTCCCAAACCTTTACCGGGAAATTTGAAACACTCCTAAAAAAGTAAAACATTAATACATAAATAAATAAATTAATAAATAAATAAAATGATTGTATAACATCCTACAATATATTTTCATCTGTTGGCATTGTATGTGTGTCTTTGCATAAATGGCTCTCTGTGTGTGTGCACGTGTGTTTGTCTTAAGCTTTTCCATACACACCTCAAAATTTGTATTGTTTCAATTGTGACAGCATAGCCAATGCTTTCTGTAAATATATAATATATTGTGTGTGTGTTGAAGACCAAAGCCAAAGCTAAATATTCCACTTGTCAATACTAGCTAGTCATTTCACATTCCACATTTATACCTAGCTAGCCTCCACAATTCTTCTGTATTTGTACGTGTGTATCATATCACTTTCACATATCACCTTGTTACTGTGTTATCATTTCTAACTCCTCATTGTTACACATACATACGTATCCGTACTTATCAAACCACAGCTAGTGTAGTACTAATGATGTGCTTCTGCACAACGATGAGAGAGCTGGTCCGACTGAAACTTAAATTGGAATGCCAGCCAATTATAATATTCATTTGTTAGTAATTTGTGCTATATTCTTGCAACACACAACACTTTTACACACATACATACTTGTTCACTGGATATACCAGCATAAGACTTGCATTGTATTCTCTTCATGACTTGACTATTGGACAAAGGATTCTCAAGGGGTAAGAATCAAGATTCTTAGGATAATACGGGTAAGCATTGGTAAACCAATGGATTAAGCAAACCACCTTTCTGAAGTACGCCAGTTTGAAAATGTTTTATTGTACCAGACCTCCAGTGGATAAAGCATTATGTTGTATTCTTGACTATTGCACAATGGAATTTCAAGCTAGAACAAATCTGGTATGTAAGATTTATACCTGTGACAAACGGCATATTAACCAAGATAACTTACTACAGCCACATGTAGAATAGAAAATGAACTCTGCTAAGTTTGTATGACCTCACTGCAACTTCTCTCCTCTTCTGCCTCCGCAGCTCTTCACCATGTTTTTTCCTGGCATTATTTAAAAGTCTTTTCTCCAAATTTCTTGCACCTACGCTATTGTTAATGTTATAAAGTAGACTCCGGGAATGGATACGCATTGACATCTTAGAACTTTGCCATATATACCAAAATCTCAATTGATACTCATTAGTGAGGGTCTAACTTTGCTCGCCCAATGCTAGTTAGTGGGAATCCAAAATGGGGAACCAAATTCAGTAAACAATCCCTGTCTGATTACTATGAATGGAAGTCTCAGACAACAACCGAGAGCCCAGTTTTTACAACCTGACTCATTAGAGGTTGACCGTACACGAGTATTTCTGTTTTCATGTTGGGATGCAATGGTAGTTCTACAGGTTATTGATGTGAATATATTTGAAGTGCTTACCGGTGCCAAAAGCAATCCATATGTCTGCAGCTGGGTAGTTAGCAAGCAAAGCATGGAATTTACCAATGATGATGACAATGACATCAGTATCCACTGTGCGAACCAAGCATGTCGTAGAGCCCTTAGCAAGAGCGTCTTGAAGGTGAAGAAGCATCCTGGTATCTGCTTCTTCGTGGTCACATGATTCCATACGATGGTGTGTTCCTCTGGCAATCACTGTTGTACCTGCAGTGGTGAAAATCTGCTTGCCTTCTTAACATTCCATCAGCTCAATTTTGCTGGAGAGGAATGTGAACAGCTCTTGCTTGTTGACAGAGTCACGTAAGAAATCAGGCCAGTTGCTTGGTATTTTGTTTTTGCCTGCCACCTTCCTTCGTATACCTTTACCTCGCTTCTCCCTTGTTGACTCCTTGATGCTGCTACTCTTGTACGTGTCCCACACCACATCAACACGGTTAGATGTAGCTAACTGCTTTTTGATATGTGGAATGAAGACATCAGTAGCATACTCCTCAAAAGTAGTGATATTGGTGGCAGGTAGTCCAGCCAGATAACTCCAAGTAATCTCCAAATGTGTTCCATATTGCCATTTCAGCATGGAGGCCTCCAAACATGACTACATACTTTGTTTCACCATGTGTATGAGGCCAATTCCATTGCACATATTTTGCCAAGGCATAGAGTGGTGCATCCAAGGCAATTACAGGAATCTGTCCAGGGTTCAGGAATTGTATCGCTTCCCTGATCAAGTAAGGAAGAGGAATGTGTTCAAAAGTTTAAATGTTTCTGAAAAAATCCCCATATACCTCTGAAGTTTAACAGTGGACAAAGCAGCTCATATTAGCATTAACCCCCTCCAAACTTGAGGACCCGCCCCTCCCCCCTCTTGAGGAATGCAAAGAGCAAATGTCCACACACTATTTACAGTAAGTGTGGATTTCAGTGTCTCACACATTCTCACAGACTATATCCTTAATAATCTGCTTTGTGCTTGGGGATGGAATTAGTGGGATTGATTTATCATGTTGTTGTAGGGAGGGGAGAGAGAGAGGGGGAGCGTGTCCCACATCTCCTTCAATACTATCACAAATCATGCATTCATCTTGTATTATTTTATCACTATCACAAGAATTTAACCTCGTGACTTACTCACTTGATTATTAAACAACTTCCGTCTTCCCCCAATAGCTCGCCCAAACAGCTAGTACAATATTTTAAAGAGTATGAATGAACAACATTCAGTATGGTGTTACTACTATATCTCACTGAACTTTCATTATTAGCCCTCACCACGTGTGTGCAAAAGGATTATAGTAATTGTTCTGTCTGTTTGTCTGTCATGCTCAATTACTGACACTTAACTGTTAATTTAGGTATGAGCAAACTCAGAACAACCATTTAAGACCTTTTACGGTGCCACTTTTTGAAATTTTGGGCTGAGAAAAACGAAGCTGTCAACTCTGCATCAGTACTAGTTTTTCCCCTATCATCACGTCAAATTTCTTGCTGTCCATCGTGGTTTGGCTTAGTACTTTAAAGTTAACGAGTGCTGGAATTGGAGTTCACATTGAAAATGGATACTGGTAAATGTCTCTGGCCTGTTAGCTTCTTCGCTTATGAAGACAGCTTTTACATATACCATTTCTGTTGTTCAAGCTATAGTGATACCTAATTAGAATAGCCAATAAATCATTCTTTTGGTCCTAAGATGATTTTGTAAATAGCTTGCTAGTGTATAGTGGCGCTGAGGGTTCGCACTTATGGTGCTTCATTATGCCAGTGAACTAAAAACACTATTGCACAATCTAATTGTAAGCCATATATCATCTCACATATACTTTGTTTGATCTGGTTTATAAATGCATTTACAGGTAGTTTTAACTTCACAAACTCGCTTGATTGTAGAGTTGGTAATCATCATGGAAGCTTATTAGTAATGAGCTAACTTTAATAGATTAAAGGAATAATAATGAAAATATTCAGCATGGAGTAGCTATCTCACAGAATTTCATTAAGGTATGTGTGACTGTGAACTGACAATTATGTGGTGGGTATTTTCTCTAATTGAAGCACTCCATCTTCATCATTCAAATTTTAACTTTGCTTTTTGCTTACGAAAATTTAAAATATTTCAAGAGGGGGGGGGGGGGCGAACACCCCCTGGCCCCCCTAAATGAACCCCTCAATACCCACATGCTAAATATAATGACCCAATTTGTTCTGAAAGTGGGTATAGTAACTACTGAGTATAAGAATTTCTGAACCACATGAACGTTCAATATTCTCCCATACTAAACGTTCAATATTCTCCCATACTAAACGTTGCATAATGAATGCTCCAATGTGCCCATGTGTAGTTCTTGAAGCACAACCAATTGAAACCAGTATTACTTCGATGCACATGTCTTCCTCCCACTTTTACGTCAACTTCCCCCCCTCCCACTCCAGAAAGAGAAAATTGAGTCAATTTGATATTATTATTTTTTTGATCCATTTGTAATTTACAGCATGTTTCAACACTGCATCATGGAGAAGGGCGACTGTAATTGGAGAGGGTGGGGGGAGGGGGGAAGAACTCGGTTTGAGAGGGAAAATTTCAGTTTCCCCCCTCCATCCTTCTGTATCAAACTCTGCTATATGAGAGTAACTATAAACACATGATTATCAGTCTTTTTGTTTATTTGTTTGTTTTTGTTTTGTTATTTTAGATTTAGTTGACGTCAAGCGAAGTTTCTCTAGGAGAAGATGGCATGATAAGGTCATTCATTATGAAATGTACAGAAAATTTCCTGCTCAGCTGTGCAAATTGACGCCTACAAATGTCTTCTTTCTGGTCCGAGAACACTGCACTTCTAACTTTGACGACGGATAGCAGAATGTCTGATCATAATGCTGGAAAAAATATTTTTAGTTGTTTTGTGTGAATATTAATTTATACATTCATCATGTTCATAATTTGTATCCTGAAAGAGAATATTGCACCTTCGCTTCATTGTACTCACCTACTCCTTTTAATTATATCATGGCGTATTCATCATTTCATATAGTTTATGTATTCATTTTTGTTTTCTTAAAATTTGAGACTTTATTATTAAAAGCTAACTATTGAAATGAATATTTCTGCTACAAGTTGAATATGAAACTAGCATCAAAAGTATTGACTTGTGTTATAAGCTTCATGTACAATATTTTTGTGGTCTGTCGACGTCTGATGGCAAAGGTCAGAAGTTATAACCTTGGTTTCATGGAACAGTGGTAGACATCAGAATGGAATAAAATTTCCCCTGATACTTTTATGTCTGGTAATAAAAAAAAGCATGCTCTGAAAGCCAGTTAAGTAGCAGTCCAAGCGATGAAGAAGTGTGCAAAGTAATAGATCCGATTAGTAAGCCTCCATTGTTATTTTAACTAACTAGTTATAGAAATGTCGGGAACAGTTAGTCCCTCTACCCTTCATTACAGAATTTGAAAGAAAAATATTTTTAGCCACCAGACAAAAGCAACTTAAATTGTTGTGTGTGTGTTGCTGTTACAGTTACAGCAAGGAAATGTAGAAGCAGTCTTAGAGTGGGCATTTTCAAATTTGCTTCACTCGGGAAGCACAAGCTATATTGAGTAATATCCCAAAAAATATCTTCTCTGTTGATGAGTGACTGGAAACTTCAATTCACTTTAGTGCAATGTTAGCGTCTGTTATACAGTTTTCACATACAATGTTACAATTGGTAGGGATAAAGTCTGGATGTCGTATCACTAACTTATAGATACCATTATTATAAATCACTGCATTGTTTGTATTATCTATTATCTAGTCCAGTTACAATATTATGAATTTTTGAAGTCTCAGAGTATGTAGCTATAAAGTTCTAGATCGACTGGTATAGCTAAACCATTCTGATGAAAATAGTTTTGTTCATCATGCCATTTGAAGTATACAGATTGTGTATATTATCAGCAGAAACAGCAATATATTTTATTGCATATTATAGTTTAATAGAAGCAATGCATTTTGCAAAAATAATGAAGTAGCTATTCCTACTGAGGGTCAGATAACTATTTGGTGTGATGTATGCCGCATTACTCGTCAGAAGATACCTGCAGGCCCGACACTCCTCAATTTAGTGACGGATTGATCCTTTTAAACACCTCCGTAGCTTTCCTTATACGCTTTAACTTGCCAATTCGCACAATGATGGATTTGTTATTGTTTATACTTCTCTTATAACTATAGCAACGGAAAGGTACCGCCCAACAAGATTAGGTAAAACAACGGTCGTCATTTGTTCAGATCCAGTGCCCACGCAGCGCATGAAAGAAATATGGTGGGAGAAGACTAAGAGGCTTGACGAGCTACAGTGGTCTGTTATATTGTATAGGTAGGCTCTGGCGTTAGATACTGCATGACTTAATGTGGCAGTGGTGTAGGGTGGGTTAACGTGAAATACTATTTTAAATGAGTTGCGTAAGTGTTAGTCATGTAGGTTTAAACTAACATTTTAGTTAAGTTAAATTCAAGTGTTGTACATTAAGGAAGTCAATAGTCCAGAGTAACATTACAAATATTCTGTGGAATACACAATTGAAGCCTGTTGTTGAAAACTTGTGCTAGCCATTAGTATTTGTAGTAGTCACACGACAGATCAGCGGTGTTGGAAGATGTTTAGTAAAGGGGGCTCCAAGGGCATTGGGATTGGGGGTTTAAAATTGTGAATGTGTCCTACGCCACTGCTGATATCAATCACGGTGGCGTTGCCCCTAGCCTCCTCTACACACTGCCCAGATTGTGTCACAAATAATATTTTAGCTACTATCGGTTATTATGACCATGTGAATAAAACACTCAGGTTTACTGGACTGACTGGCAAGTTGAAGGTCTTGCCGTAGTTGACTTCAGACAAGCTGGCTCGTAATCAACCTGCAAAGCAAGAATTACTGGCAAGTGTTTGTTCTTGACAAAGTCCTCAGTATAGATGAAATCAAGTAAGTATCAAGTTGTGGTGTATGTAGTCTCATTTGAGTGTTCACATTTTTGAGATATTGTTCAAAATATTTTATGATGATGCCCAGTGCATACCTGATTTAGGTGATATTTGTGACCTTCCAGTTGTTGCTGTGTGGTGTGCAGGGGGGGGAGGGGAGAGAATGTACAGGATATGACCTTTTAATGGGAAGTGATAGGGGGCTAGTTTCATTAAAAGTCCAGGTGGAGGAGATGGGGCGAGAGTGATATGCATCTGAATAGGTGAAGGATGTGGACTCTTGTCACATGGTAATAGACACATGTATGAGCTGGTGATGTTTGTGTGTTCTATTGGAACTGTAGTTCCTTGGACTTTCTAAGCCTAAGGACAGAGAGCTTGTAGGCTGTGGTTTAGGCTTTTATCACTTGAGTGATGTCCACCAGTTGTATTACTAATTTCTTTCATGATTAGTTCTCATGTAGCCACAAGATATTTGATGCTAGACATTAGGAGCACTCTAGTTCTGCAACATTTACAATCAAGTTGCACAGCTTCTTATCACCAGATGAAGAGCAACAGTTTGATTAATAATAATAAATAATATGTGACCGTCTATGGGAAAATCGGGCACAACGCGGGAGCATCATTTTAATTTTTTTTACAGAAATAGGCTCGCCTATGTCTGAAAATACAATCCTCCAAGTTTGAAAAAAGTCCACGCTCTAACCGTACCCGAGATAATACACTATACATCTCCATTGATAGCACTGGTTGGCAGCAATGATTCTGTATTCTACCGCACTCTCCGCATACTATAGGTTTTTACTGCGCGCATTGCGTAGAAACATCAACGAGGAGTTATTCTCTCAACAACACTGCCGGTGGAAAAAAGGTTAGTGAGCTTGTCTTTTTAAGAGGATAGTTACGTAGTATTTTGCTATGCTGAAGACTGGGTGGTGATTTTTTAGCTAGCTAGTTTCCTATTCTCGTTGTAGTTGTAGGTAGCCCTTATAATACTTGTTCTTTTTTTTTTCCTCTCTTTCTTTTTAGCTTTGATGATACTAGTGCTGCGATATGCTATGACAACTGGGGATCTGGTGTTCCTGAAATGTGAAGAAAGGTAATTGTTAACTAGTTAGATTGTCTAATTTTTGTTGTTTTAGTTGCTAGTAACCTTTTTTCCCTTTCATTTCCTAGATTTCATTGTGCTTGGGCTGCTTCTATCTGTACTGAGGTTCTGGTGTTCTTGATTGAAGAAGAGAATAATGGTTAGTCTCTAGGCATGCACTACTGTTATCATTGTACATACACATACTAATACTAACACTGCATTCACGAAGTAGTGCTGCACATAAAGTGCTAGCACTGTGCACACACATAGTGCTATTACTGTGCACGCACATAGTGCTATTACTGTACACACATAGTGCTATTACTGTGCACGCACACAGTGATAACACTGTGCACACATAGTGCTAACACTGTACGCACATAGTGCTAGCACTGTGCACACACATAGTAATATTACTGTGCACACACATAGTGCTAACACCGTGCATGGACATAGTACTAACACTACATAGTACTATTGCTGTGCATGCACATAGTGCTAGCACTGTGCACACACGTAGTACTAACACTGTGTACGCACATAGTGCTATTACTGTGCACGCACATAGTGCTATTACTGTGCACGCACATAGTGCTATTACTGTACGCACATAGTGCTATTACTGTACGCACATAGTGCTATTACTGTGCACGCACATAGTGCTATTACTGTACGCACATAGTGCTATTACTGTACGCACATAGTGCTATTACTGTACGCACATAGTGCTATTACTGTGCACGCACATAGTGCTATTACTGTACGCACATAGTGCTATTACTGTACGCACATAGTGCTATTACTGTGCACGCACATAGTGCTATTACTGTACGCACATAGTGCTATTACTGTACGCACATAGTGCTATTACTGTGCACGGACATAGTGCTATTACTGTACGCACATAGTGCTATTACTGTACGCACATAGTGCTATTACTGTGCACGCACATAGTGCTATTACTGTACGCACATAGTGCTATTACTGTGCACGCACACAGTGATAACACTGTGCACACATAGTACTAACACTGTACGCACATAGTGCTAGCACTGTGCACACACATAGTAATATTACTGTGCACACACATAGTGCTAACACTGTGCATGGACATAGTACTAACACTACATAGTACTATTGCTGTGCACGCACATAGTGCTAACACTGCACGCACATAGTGCTAGCACTGTGCACACACGTAGTACTAACACTGTGTACGCACATAGTGCTATTACTGTGCACGCACATAGTGCTATTACTGTGCATGCACACAGTGCTAACACTGTGCACACATAGTACTAACACTGTACGCACATTGTGCTAGCACTGTGCACACACGTAGTACTAACACTGTGCACACACATAGTAATATTACTGTGCACACACATAGTGCTAACACCGTGCATGGACATAGTACTAACACTACATAGTACTATTACTGTGCACGCACATAGTGCTAACACTGCACGCACATAGTGCTAGCACTGTGCACACACGTAGTACTAACACTGTGCACACACATAGTGCTATTACTGTGCACGCACATAGTGCTAACACTGTGCACACATAGTACTAACACTGTACGCACATAGTACTAACACTGCACGCACATAGTGCTAGCACTGTGCACACACGTAGTGCTATTACTGTGCACGCACATAGTGCTAGCACTGTGCACACATAGTAATATTACTGTGCACGCACATAGTGCTAACACTGCACGCACATAGTGCTAGCACTGTGCACACACGTAGTACTAACACTGTGCACACACGTAGTACTAACACTGTGCACACACATAGTGCTAACACTGTGCACGCACATAGTGCTAACACTGTGCACGCGCATAGTGCTAGCACTGTGCTCACACATAGTACTAACACTGTGCACACACAGTACTAACACTGCACACACATAGTACTAACACTGTACGCACATAGTACTAACACTGTGCACACACATAGTACTAACACTGTGCACGCACATAGTACTAACACTGTACGCACGTAGTACTAACACTGTGCACACACATAGTGCTAGCACTGTGCATGCACGTAGTACTATTACTGTGCACGCACGTAGTGCTAACACCATGCATGCACATAGTGATTACACCGTACTAGAGTCATTCTTATTAGTGTTATCAAGTACTAGAGTCATTCTTATTAGTGTTATCAAGTACTAGAGTCATTCTTATTAGTGTTATCAAGTACTAGAGTCATTCTTATTAGTGTTATCAAGTACTAGAGTCATCCTTATTAGTGTTATCAAGTACTAGATTTATTTGTATTAGTGTCAGCACATACTAGTGTCTGTCAGTTGTAGTATGTTCGATTAAGTTAATGTTTGCTAGTGTCAGTTTGATTGTAGTAGCTGTTGTTGTAAGGAAATTACGATACCCGATGAAATAATTTACTAATCAGGTGATTTTTGGAAGTATGGGCGAAGTCCTTGAGGCCAAATTATTTCTTCACTAGTGGGCATGTCACATGATGCCACTTCCGGTTGCAAATTTTTGTCCTTCGAGGCTATCTGAGTGGTTCTGAGGTGGGCTTGTGGGTTTTTATTAGTGTGTACATGTACTGGAGTCATTCTTTTCAGTGCCCGCATGTACTGGAGTCATTCTTTTTAGTGCCGCATGTACTGGAGTCATTCTTTTTAGTGCCCGCATGTACTAGAGTTATTCTTTTTAGTGCCGCATGTACTGGAGTCATTCTTTTTAGTGCCCGCATGTACTAGAGTCATTCTTTTTAGTGCCCGCATGTACTAGAGTTATTCTTTTTAGTGCCCGCATGTACTAGAGTTATTCTTTTTAGTGCCCGCATGTACTGGAGTCATTCTTTTTAGTACCCGCATGTACTAGAGTCATTCTTTTTAGTGCCCGCATGTACTAGAGTCATTCTTTTTAGTGCCCGCATGTACTGGAGTCATTCTTTTTAGTACCCGCATGTACTGGAGTCATTCTTTTTAGTACCCGCATGTACTGGAGTCATTCTTTTTAGTGCCGCATGTACTGGAGTCATTCTTTTTAGTGCCCGCATGTACTGGAGTCATTCTTTTTAGTGCCCGCATGTACTGGAGTCATTCTTTTTAGTGCCCACATGCACTAGAGTCATTTTTATTAGTGTTCGCATGTAATAGTTTTATTTATCTTGGTAATGTCTGTTTTTACTATTGTCCACTAGAGTATTTTTTTAGCGGTTTTAGCTGAGTTGGGATAATTATATTGCATATTCAATGTAAATAGAATTTGATAACACTGGACATAAGAACGAAGTAAAGATGTTTATTACTTGTATAGATGATACATATTTAAAAGAGATGACTAAAAATAAAAAATAATAATTAATAATTGATGTCTGTACTTCTAATTCTTTTAGAAGGGCGTGACGAAACTGAAAAGTCCCCCTGCAGATCTTCTTCATAGAAGGTGTTGACTCTATGTAGTTGTTCTACGCTGTGTAGGTGTGTGTTTATGGCTGGGACTGATTACTTCATCCACAGATAGAAACGCTTGAATTTGGCCAAGGACTACCAGGTCCAGCTGCTCCCTCGTCAGCGCACTGGCCTCATCCCGCTTAGACAAATAGTAGTCTCTGTCAAACTGAGCAGAGCACTTGGTGGCACAGCCACAGCCCCAGGCTAAAAACTGGTCTAACTGCTCAGTTGAGGTAAGTCGTTTCGTCCTTGCTGGTGATGGCTTTCTTAACCTCTTCCTTTCCTTTACACAGATGATGCTGCTCCGTCGGCAGGCAACGGACACAGTATCGGAAGGGGAAAGAAAAGTGGGGTCGGAATGAGGTGGTGACAAGAAAACAGATGAGTGGTCAGGATGCAATGATGAAGGCTCGATGTCTGGTACAGAGTAGTCCAAAGAATCCAGAGGATCATAGAGGTCATCTTCATCTTCAAACAATGGAGTAGCAGAGCCTGACTCTGCTGATGAGACATCCCTAGAAGCTTTATAATAAGTTGTTTTGTTTTTTGTTTTTTATAGAAAACATTATTTAAATATAAATTTATTACCTTCATAATAGTTGGTAAAATGGCCATCAAATTCTTCATCACCTAAAAAAAAAAAAAAAAAGATGATGAACTGATGAGGATAGTTAACTGTAATAAGTGACTTACAGTCAGAAAGTGGGTCCTCACTTCCTGGAGCCATGAATTTGTTTATGAACTCCTCTATTGCTTCAGCGTCAGCTCCACCCATCATGTCCAGACCATCACGGTGGCTGAGGTTTAATGCTCTAGCAAGATTCCTGGCTTCACTCATGATAGTCACTGTACTTACTACTAAGCTGAGAGCTGTATTTTCCCGCCGTTGACGGCGACATTTACCACGGATTGGGCCCGCGCTAAAACCCAGACTTAGTAACGGCCCGGATACGAGTTCAGGAGTAAGTGAAGTTCATGAATTCTCGGGCTTATTACTATCATTCTAAAGAGGGCCTGATCTTCAAACTTTGCAGGTAGATGTATTAAGGGTTTATTATTTCATATAAGCAATAAAAAATAATTGATAAAAAAATGACTAAAATGACAATTTTGATCGTAGCTAAAAACGGTACTTGCCACGCTGTGCCCGATTTTCCCGTAGAGGGTCACATATTATGTTATTGTTATTGTTATTACTGTTCTGTTATAACAAATTTATTATAGTCAGGGTTTTATCTAGAAATTTATTTGGAAAGGGGTGGGAGGAGTTTGGTCATATCTGCCACCCTTAGGATATAAGACAAAATATTTATAACTAGCAAGTACCCCATCTCATAGTGGCGCTTGACGTATTGCACAGTAAGAATGCAGTAGCATAAGTTAGTTTTATTCATTGTTATCATTCTCTACATCAGTTTCCCTCTCCTGCTCTTTTTTCCCCTGAACTATCTCAGCTTTTCTTATCCCCAACCTTTCCTTTTTTTTTTCAGCTTTTTTGTCGAGTCATGGAGTCCCTTCTCCTTTGTCTACCTCTCCTGCTTCGGAATCTCTCTGTCCTTCTATCATGATAGTGGACTTAGGCTTTGTGAAATATTGCCTATTTTTTTCGTATTTCCCCCTTATTTCTTGAAACTTATGCTGCCTTTACTCAGTGATTTCGCTACCGCCGCCTTCCGCTTTTTAGTGTACTATTAATCACTTTCAACTGAATGGGATGACATAATCAAGATACGAAGATGCTTTACCACACTGTTTAAGCTCACGAATTATTCATGAATACACACCGTTGGTCGTCGTCATTGTTACTGACACATGAGCATATTGTTCTTTAATCCTAGAGAGCAATTAGCATTACATTATTATGAGTTTGAGTGCTTTGATTTTGAGTACTGCCTAACTGCATACTGCACACAGATACTATTGAACTAGGGTATCATATTTAGATAGTTCCTTCAAAACTTTTGCTATAAGAGGTGCTTGGCCTTAATTACAATGTTTGTATAATTACAGTATTTAGTACACATTAATTTTGAAGAAATTCTTGAGAATTTTTAATTTATTTGATTGTTCAGGACTTTATACAACAAGAGAAGATCACATGTGCGGTGGACTCGAGTAAAAGTGGCTTGCAAGGTTAGGTGGATTCTAAATTAGGAAATAATTTTGAAGGGGAAATTAAATAGTGTATATTACAATATACTAGCAAGTACCCCGCCACACAGTGGCGCTTGTATTGAAGTTATTGATATGTCTTATACATAATTATTTTGCTTGGGGTACGAGACAGGTGCTGTGTGTTTACTTAGCCACACCACACCCTTTTTCTAAACATTCTACTGTGGTGCACATGCTTGTATGAGACAGTATATATGCATTGATCAATGTTTCTTGCATGATTTTATGATCGTAATATTCATAGAATTAAGTATTAGCTGTTCTATATTTTCCCCAATATTCGAGGGGGGATTGGAGATCCTAGGTTTAACCCCCTCAGTATTCTATAGCTTAAGTTGTGCTGAAATAGAAGCTAGCATAAGGCCACTGTATGGGTGCACAATTTATGCTATTATCCAATTATTTACATAGGCTGCAACAACTAGTGGAGTGAGATGATTTAAAATCTAAACTGCTGGAGATGTTAATGCATGACATCAGAGGCGGAAGAAGCGGTGAAGGAATCTCATCAATGAAATATCCTTATTGGAAGTGGCAGTTATTAAAAGTATGTAAATGATTGGGTTTGAGGGAACCACATCCGGGTTAATGTATAAGCTTAGGATTTTACTTTAACTTTTTCCTGCTTGTTATCTGATTAACCTTTACTTTTTTCTGCATGTGCCCTTACCATGATTCTGCTGGTTTTCCTTTACCAAGTTTCTGTTGGTTGCCCTTTACTATGATTAACCCTCAGTGCGCATGTGCGAGAGGGTTATAGTAGTGTGTTTATCTGTCAGTCAGCATTCGATTTCATGAATGGCTGAGAACTAACCTTTAATACAAGTATGACCTGACCCAGTAAGTGAATTAAATCCCTTCAATTGACCACTTCTTCAAATGTCGAGCTAATTTCAGAGTAAATGTGAAAAATCTTCAGCTCCAAACAAGCTCAAGCTAGATGCAATGACCCTTACCTTTCTGTACATTGGTTTACGTCATACAGCAATCACATGATCACTTAAAGTTCACATATTTTCTCTTAACCGCGTGTGTCCTCTGTAGTTAGAAGTTAAAGTAATCTGAAGAAATCTTAGTAATGTAATAATGCACTGAGGGTTTGCACCCTTGGTACGCTGGTTTTCCTTTTCTGCTGGTTTCCCTTTACCACTTTTCTGCTGGTTTCCCTTTACCACTTTTCTGCTGGTTTCCCTTTACCACTTTTCTGCTGGTTTCCCTTTACCACTTTTCTGCTGGTTTTCCTTTCATGTTTCTGCTATTTTTTCCCTTTACCATGTTTCTGCTGGTTGCCCTTTACCATGTTTCTGTTGGTTACCCTTTACCTACTAGTTTTGTGAATTCCCTGTATCGTGATACTCGTGCATAATTAAGATAATCCTAACTATGTATGTGTGGAATACCATGTGGAAACTTTTCTAAAAAACACCACAGTGTCCCTTTACCTTATTCCTGCTGGTTACCCATTACCTGCTATATGGGCTGGGTAAAGCAAGAGTATGGACGAGAAAAATGGGTAATGACTGAATAAAGGGAGAGTATGGAACTAAAGAAAGGGAGGAGTATGGACTGGGAAAAGGGAGAATATGGATTAGGTAAAGGGAGAGTATGGACTGGGAAAAGGGAGAATATGGATTAGGTAAAGAGAGAGTATGGACTGGGAAAAGGGAGAATATGGATTAGGTAAAGGGAGAGTATGGACTGGGAAAAGGGAGAATATGGATTAGGTAAAGAGAGAGAGTATGGACTGGGAAAAGGGAGAATATGGACTGGGTAAAGCGAGAATATGGAAAGGCAAAGGGAGACTATGGACGGGGAAAAGGGAGAATATGGACTGGGTAAAGCGAGAATATGGATTATGTAAAGGGAGAGTATGGACGGGAAAAGGGAGAATATGGACTGGGTAAAGCGAGAATATGGATTAGGTAAAGGGAGAGTATGGACGGGGAAAAGGGAGAATATGGACTGGGTAAAGCGACAATATGGACTGTTTATAGGGAGAGTGTGGACTGTGTATAGGGAGAGTGTGGACTGGGTAAAAGGAGAGTATGACTGGGTAAAGGGAGATTGTGGACTTGGCAGAACGGGAGTATGTTGGGTAAAGCGAGAGTATGGACTGTGTAAAGAGAGAGTTTGGACTGTTTATAGGGAGAGTGTGGACTGTGTAAAGGTGAATTGGGTAAAGTACAGTGACCATGAATTGGGTGAAGTACAATGACCATGAATTGGGTAGAGTACAGTGACCATGAATTGGGTAAAGTACAAGGATCACAGTTAATTGGGGTAAAGTACAGTGACCATGAATTGGGTAAAGTAGTACAGTGACCATAATTCGGTAAAGTTGAAAGTACAGTTGAATTGGGTAAAGTACAGACAGTGACCATGAATTGGGTAGAGTAAGTGACCATGAATTGGGTACAGTGACCATGAATTGGGTAGAGTACTGAATGATTGAATTGGGTAAAGTACAGGTGAATTGGGTAAAGTACCCATGAATTGAGGAAAGTATAGTGACCATGAATTGAGGAAAGTACAGTGACCATGAATTGGGTAAAGTACAGTGATAATGAATTGGGTAAAGTACAAGGATAATGAATTGGGTAAAGTACAGTGACCATGAATTGGGTAAAGTACAGTGACCATGAATTGGGTAGAGTACAGTGACCATGAATTGGGTAGCAGTACAGTGATAATGAATTGGGTAAAGTACAGTGACCATGAATTGAGGAAAGTATAGTGACCATGAATTGGGTAAAGTACAGTGACCATGAATTGGGTAGAGTACATGACCGTGAAGTGGGTAAAGTACAGTGACCAGGAATTGGGTAGAGTACAGTGATCATGAATGAATTGGGTAAAGTATGAGTGACCATGAATTGGGTAAAGTACAGTGACCATGAATTGAGGTATAAGTACAGTGACCATGAATTGGGTAAAGTACAGTGGTTGGCCATGAATTGGGTAAAGTACTGGTGGCCATGAACTGGGTAAAGCACGAGTGGCCATGAATTGGGTAGAGTACTGTGACCATGAAGTGGGTCAATTACAGTGATCAGTAAAGTACAGGTACCATGAATTCGGTAAAGTACAGTGATATTGAATTGCAGAGACCTCAACCTCAATATTTGCAAAAGAGTGACAGTTTAGTGTAAAATGAGTGAGACGAGTGTCAAATGAGTGAGATGTGGAAAACAGTCATGCTTGGTGATACACGCCCATGCACTTTGGTTGCTATGGTAGAATTATATTGGTTTGTTGAGCATGGGGCTAATTTTATTTCATGTAAGCAACCAATGATGGAATACCTGGCAGGTCTAGAGTGAACACTGCTAGTATTGACAGTCACAGAAGGTTCTACAGCTTGTTAAAGATCTGACTTGAGAACCTGAATCACAAGAACCGTTCGAGTTCAACAGCTAGCTAATTATTTGTAGGAGAATAGAAAAATGATTATGAAGAATCCTATAGAGCAAAAGCTGCTACTATTCTCTTACCTTTTATTCTATTCCCATATATTTTGGTCTCAAATAGTTAAAACTCTTCACCAGCACTAGTCATTTTCGATTCGTGTTGCGCAATAGTTCAACCACGCCCACATTATTGAAATCTACTAAAATTGCGAGAGACTATAACTTTAACTTCAATGCGTGTGAGCGTGATTAAATGATGGAATGCGTGTGACTCACGCAGAATGCGTGAGAGTTGAGAGGTCTGGAATTGGGTAATGTACAGGGACCATGAATTGGGTAAAGTACAGTGACCATGAATTGGGTAGAGTACAGTGATAATGAATTGGGTAAAGTACAGTTTTCCATCAATTTGCTTAAGCATGGACTGAGTTAAGTTAGATTTGAGAAGGCATCAATTCATGGTTGAATTGGGTGAAGTACAGTTGAATTGCCATGGCTGGTTTATGCTGCACGAAAAATCTTTCAGGGTCCACCAATAATCTTACTGTTTATATAGTGTATATTACACCACCAAAGAGAGTTCGACCTCAGTTGACCCCTGAGGGACTTCGGCAAAAGTCCAAATGTCAGTTAAGTTTAAATTAAATTGGCCATTTTAATGCACTCCCATATAATGTCTGTATTAAAGAAAGCTATAAACTTTGCTAAGTAACAGTTTTAAGATAACTTTATTAGCTATAATAAAATGGTTCGGCCAAGTATAGTATTTTCACTTATTTGAACTATATTTTAGCTATCACTGAATCATTAACTATGTTTTTTTTTCCAGGACAAAATAATGAAAGTGGAGATGGAAGTGGTAAGACAGTTTTAATGTAGCCTATTATATATATTGTCTATTTATCAATGATGTTGTTTGTGTATGTAGATGGAGTGACTGAATTCTCTTTTGAAAAGAACGATTAAAAAGTTTAATTATAGATCATTCATTAACAATATTACTATGTATTTAAATTATATTAATGACCATATTGATTTTTTCTAATATTTTTATATGGTTGTCATAATTATAGATCATTCATTAACAATTAATAATATTACTATGTATTTAAATTATATGACCATATTGATTTTTCCTGATATTTTTATATGGTTGTCAAAGTGGTTAACATAGATGTTTCTAAGAAATTAAATCAATTGCCAAGAAGTTTGCAGCCTTGTCAAATTGGTTGCCAAAAAGTTGCAGCCTTGTCAAAGAAGTTGCCAAAAAGTTACAGACTTGTCAAAAAGAAGTTGCCAAAAAGTTGCAGCCTTGTCAAAGTAGTTTGCCAAAAAGTTGCAGCCTTGTCAAATGTGGGGGATTCGAGGTTGCCCTCACTCGCTTTGCGCACAACGCGAGAGCCACAGTCTGATGGACAGCAAGTACGCTGCCACCAGAGTTCAGCTCGAGATAAATCTCTCTTACGTCTACGAATGTCGTGTAAGTGCATGAACTAAAATTACAACACGTGACGAGGGGTTATGAACAAACAGTCCTCTCGCCACTGACCAATGAAAATGATACAACTTATTGCGGGTGACCTGCGCACTACTGCTAACACTTAATGTTCTATACAATACACACTCTAACGATAATAACCTAAATGACATAGTAAATGACGTGACATAAAACATAGCATAAACTAGTTCTCTTCTTCTTCTGTCTTCTCTTGCTTCTCCTCTTCTTTACTCTTTACTCTCCAGTGTGGGTATCTCCTGTATGCCCACATCTCCCCCCTCCTTCATGAGCTGGGTGACACGGTCACAGACAACAGTCTCTCCATGGCACCTACTCAGGTCGTCAGCAACCACATTCTTATCTCCTGCTCGGTATACAATGTCAAAATCGTACATGCATAACTTTAAACACCAGTTGTAAATTCTACGATTTTCTTGTTTCCCACATCTCATGTTCACAAGACCTTTGTGATCAGTGATCACAGTAAATTTCCTACCATACAGGTAGTATGCAAAGTGTCTGATGGCCTCATAGACACCTAGGCCCTCTAACTCTTGGGCACTATAGTTCATCTGAGCTCCTCGCAGCTGCTTTGAGAAGAAAGCGACAGGTAATCTCTCCTCGTTCCGAACCACGGAAAGGACGGCTCCTACACCCGTCGAACTCGCGTCACATTCTAAAACAAAAACATCACTCACACACGGAACACATAAACGAACTGATACAGATAACTGGTTGCATAACGCATGAAAAGCGTCTAACATCGAACTCGTCCAACTCACCACCCCAGGCATTGCCGTGGACGTGTGTGGCGTGAGGACAGAGGACCATTGGTGAAGTCCAGGGATAAACCTCCTGTAGAACCCCACCAGGCCCAGGAAACCACGCAGCTGTTTCCTCGTTCTGGGCAGAGGATGGTTTCGAATCGCCTCTACCCTAGCTTCCGGAACACTAATACTGCCACCACCCAACTGGTGACCTAAAAATTCTAAAGTTCTCCTGCCGAAGCTGCACTTTGATCTCTTGCAGGTCAGGCCATTCTTTCTTAAGGCCTCCAAAACTCTCTCCAGGTGAACCAAATGTAACCCCCAATCTTCCGATACAACAAGAATGTCGTCGATATAAACGTTGGCCCACTCTCTGCAGTCTACCAACACCTCGTCCATCAGACGTTGGAATACGGACGGAGCGTTCGTCAGGCCGAACGGCATCCGCCGGAATCTGTATTTTCCGAAGGGACACACAAAACATGTCTTGTCCCGGTCGTCTTCATCCATCAACACTTGATGGAAGCCCTTAGCCAAGTCGATCTTGGACATAACTCGGCCTACTCCAACCTTCTCCACCATCTCCTCGAAGGATGGGATGTAATACGGCTCTTTGGTTGTGATGTCATTGAGCCGACGATAATCCACACAAAGCCTGATATTCCCATCTGGCTTCCTCACGGGCACTAACGGAGATGCCCAATTGCTCTTGCATCTTTCGATGACTCCTTGTTCTTCCAAACTTTCCAATTCTCTTTTCACTTTCTCCCTGATTCCCAAAGGAACCGAGTACGGCGTCTGACGAATGGGTTCACTATCCCCCGTGTCAATGGTCATCTTGACCCGATCTGTACTACCCGGACTGTCAGAGAATACGTCGTTGTACGTCCCCAGTAACTCTCGCAACTCACTTTCACTGAACCCTTCACATTCGCCCTTTAACTCACTGCTTTCCTCCTCTTGTTCCTCTACAACAATATCTAATCTCCTTATACACGCTCTCTCTCTAAATTCTTTGATACAGTTAACATGCACTACCTTAGAGTGCTTCTCATTCCCAATCTTCCCAATCCTATAGTTGACTGCTCCCATCTTTCTAAGAATCTTGTACGGACCCTGCCACGAATCCAACAATTTACAGGTCATCCCCGGTACCCTGTATAAAACTAAATCTCCCTCCTTAAATTCCCTCAACTTCGTTCCTTTATTCACATACTGTAACCTACTCTCCTTCCCCTTAGCCATTCCCAATGCTGCACTATCTCTCACATTCTCCAATCTCTCAGCCATCTTAGTTACCCACTCACACACATTCAACTTCTCTGCTTCTACCTCATACAAACCGTGGTACAGGGCGTCCAAGGGCGTCCTGACCCGAAACCCATAAACCATGTCGAAGGGGCTAAACCCCGAGTCGGCATGAGGCATCTGCCTTAGAACAAACAATACAAAACACAACTGACCTACCCAGTCTACCCCCTCATCTATGCACTTCCCCAACACGCTCTTCATAGTCCCGTGCATTCTCTCCACGGCTCCATTTGTCTCAGGATGGTAGGGAGACGTACGCACCTTCTCAATCCCCAGGTGCTCACACAATTGGGTCATTACTTTGCCACAGAATTGACTGCCTTGGTCTGTGAGGATCCTCTCTGGGACCGAGGTCCGGGAGAATATGGACCACAGTCCATCCATTACAGCCTTAGCCGTAATGCTTCTCAAGGCTACCGCCTCTGGCCACCTTGTCGCCAAGCAGACGTAAGTCAAAATGTACCTGCATCCTCCCTTCCCCTTTGGTAACGGCCCCACCAAGTCAATCGCCACGCTCTCAAATGGCTCCGCCAGTATTGGTCTCTCGACCACTGGTGCCCTTCTCGGCCTGTGCTTGCTTCTCACTTGGCACCTCTCACAGCTCCTACAGTGCCTTATAATGTCTCGAGCCATTCCAGGCCATGCAAAATATCTACCTACCATCTTCGCCACCTTATCCGCACCTAAGTGCCCATTCCTTTCATGTCCCAAAACTTTTACTTTCTTCCTATAGCTCTCTGGCAACACAATCACATCTCTGTATTCATCCCACGTCACATACATTCCCCTCACTAACACTTTCCCCTTCCACTTGAAACCTCTCTCTTTCCTATCTCCTAACTCCCTCCATTCTTTTAAGCTACTGTCTTCCTGCAGCTCTCTCGTAAACTCTTCCTTCTCTTGACCCTCTCTGACGGGTCCAATTTCCCCCGCTATCCTACTTAGCTCACTCTCAGACTCCGTTCCCCCCGACAATTCCCCCAAGGGAGTTGCACTCCCTTCGTCCGTCTCTTCTCTCGCTTTCGCCCGGGGTTGCTCGGCATCAGGCGTACCTTCAGCTTCTTCCACCCCTTGGTCCTCTCCCACCCTACTCCAATCTTCGGGCATATTTAAGGGATCGGACTGGCTACTCGCTTCTTCCTCCGGTTCGGGCTCACCCTCACCCTCAGGACTAACTACATCCCACGACACTACTTCGTCTGTCACTTCCTCATTCTCATCTAGCTCCCTTTCTCTTCTGACCATACTCCTAGTCAGCACATTGACCCCAACTCTGTCCCCCAACTTATATTCCCTTATGGCCTCTCTGTATGCCATAGCTTCCCGATCATCTGCCAAAGAGACCGGTACCAAACACGTCACCCCAGATGGTTCACTCTCATCTATTATTGACCTTATTCTCTTTACGTGGCCTCCCACCACAAACTCACACATGCAACTCTTGTATCTTTTCTCTGTCCCCCCATATCCTTTCACGTACACATCAGAGCACAGCTCTACTCCTTCAGGAACTAATTCCTTGGGTACAGACCCCAACTCTGCACCCGAGTCCACGAGGATCTTGGTCCTAACCCCATTCACCAACCCATACGCCACATTCTCAGCCTGCCCTGACTCAGTCCGCCTAAGCATAGACATCTTTGTCGGATTCGGCTCCTTCTTAACAGCCACCGTCACCTTCTTGGCTGTGCACTCAGGGCTCTTATGCCCCACCTTACCGCAATTATAGCAAGTGGGTACGCGTGTAATGTAGCTACTTCCCTGCTTGTCTTTCCTACACTCGCTGGCTTTGTGTCCCTTCTCCCCACAACTATAGCACGTTACAACCCCATAAGTGCCTCCCACTTTGTCTCCCAAACCACCCCCTTGGGCCTTGCCTCCACGCCCATACCAACTCTCTCTGTCTACTGTTCCTCTATACCCCCTGGTCACCTCACTGGGACCGCTACCCAACGGCTTATAAAAGTTCCCCCTCTGCCTCCCGGACATCCAGTCCTCAAGGGCCTCTCTTAACTCCCCCCACTCCCCAATCTTTCCCATTTCCAAAAATGCTTTGCCACTCTGCGGCAAACTCCGCCTTAACACGGCCAACGCTATGGCCAACATACACTCTTCGATACTCTTGCTACCCTGACACATCCCCTTTGTCACACGTAATAACCAATCCGCTATCCCCCCAGCAGTCATACCCTTAAACAAATCCCCATTGGCCTCTAGCAGCTGATTCCCATAAGTAATGGCTGTCTCCCCCATGGCCTTCAGTAAAATCTTCTTGATCTCCTCATATGGTTCATCACTGTCCCTAGCCTGTGCTATCCTCAGGCACAGGGTCTCAGACAACCTAGGATACAGTCTCTCTCCCCAATCATTCTCACTCACCTTCCCTTCTCTCATTATTCTCTCAAATTTCCCCAAATACGCCCCAAGCTCAGTTCCTTCCTTATACACTCCTAACCCCTTTAACTTTTCTTGCAATAACTCTCGTCTCTCACGTATTTTGTCCTCCTCCAGCTTTGACGCTCTTCGTCGTTCCTCCTCCTCCCTGCGACGGGCAGCTTCTTCTCCTCGCCGTCTATCTTCTCCTTCCTCTCTATATCTCCTAGCTCTATCTTCTTCTTCTCTCCTCCTTGCGGCTTCATCTTCCTTTGCTCTTCTGTTCCTCTCTTCCGCCTCCTTCCTTTCCTCTCTGTCTTTCTCATCCTTCTCCACTAGGTACCGCAATAGAGCTGCTACTTCACCCTCGTCACCTCTCTTCGCCATACTCTCCTGCAGTAATTCCACCTCGCTATCTTCCGCCACTTCAGAATCTATGTTTGATGCTTCCTCGTACTTCACCTCCGAGGCTCGGAATGGGTACGGTGATCGTGTCTTTACAGCCGGTCGCCCCCTGGGTCGATAGAGTTCCTTGTCGGTGCTCGCCCCGGGCAACTTCTTGGTCCTCCTCCTCGCCTCACTTTGTCCAGGCTCTGTCATAGAGGGCAAGCGAACTCGTCCTCAGTTTAGACCCTGTGAATTACAAATAGGACACAGTGATAACAAAATGGACCCAACACAATATCAGAAACAATCAACAACTTCGATTTACACTTTAGAAATTTTCACAACCACACACAACAACACTACAATGCAAGTTTCTAAGGGCAGTCCAAGCCTCCTTCCCGGTGATCCTCCTCGTCCTCGTCTCTTCTCGTTCTTCTCTCCTTCTATGGCCTCCCTCTACCGTAGCAAGGGGCCTTGTGATCTGCTCTCTTCTGCCTTGACAGTAGAGCGTTCTCTTTCCCTCTGCCGTAACAAGGGATGGTAATTTCCTTAGTCCGTAGACCGTGGTAGGGTAGAAAAATTCCACTCCGGTTCAAGTATCTCCGTCCGTGAACGCAGACTGTGGGACCTGCAGACACCTTGGTAGCCTCTTGGTCCTAGTTCGTTGGATCCCGAGTCAGACGTCTCCTCCTCAAGGATCCCACCGCTGCCACCAAAATCTGTGGGGGATTCGAGGTTGCCCTCACTCGCTTTGCGCACAACGCGAGAGCCACAGTCTGATGGACAGCAAGTACGCTGCCACCAGAGTTCAGCTCGAGATAAATCTCTCTTACGTCTACGAATGTCGTGTAAGTGCATGAACTAAAATTACAACACGTGACGAGGGGTTATGAACAAACAGTCCTCTCGCCACTGACCAATGAAAATGATACAACTTATTGCGGGTGACCTGCGCACTACTGCTAACACTTAATGTTCTATACAATACACACTCTAACGATAATAACCTAAATGACATAGTAAATGACGTGACATAAAACATAGCATAAACTAGTTCTCTTCTTCTTCTGTCTTCTCTTGCTTCTCCTCTTCTTTACTCTTTACTCTCCAGTGTGGGTATCTCCTGTATGCCCACATCAAAGTAGTTGCCAAAAAGTTGCAGACTTGTCACGCAGGTTACCAAAGCATTACAGACTTGTCCGCGTGGTTAACAGCGAGTTTTCAGAGAAGTTTGCGAGGGTTGTTAACTAGCTTGTTAACTAGTGTCCGTTCCAGGCGTCAACGGCGGAGTTCCAAAATTTGTTAACCGCTCGGTAACTACGCGCGAACTAGTAGTTAACGGGCTAGTTTGCAATTTGTAAACTTCGCTTTTTGGCGCTGTGTTGCATGCTGACATTCATTAATCTCACAGACTAAACAGTCAGAAAAGAGATTAACAAACACACAATCAACACTTAATTTACAAGTTACACATACATACACACTTGTATACTAAGCATACAGACATTTTATACTGTACTAGGGGAGAAACACGAGATAAACTTTGAGATGAGTGCACACATGCTGCAAGCACATCAAAATTACACTTTATGTAATATGAGGAAGATTTTGTGGGTGGGAGAAAAGGTTTCTTGGGAAAGGGGGGGGAAAGGGTGGCTTGAGGGGAGGGATGGGAGGTGGAGTCCCAGTGTTCTCCCATCCCTTCCCCTTCATTGTTCTCTTAATCAGTAACTTTTTTTTTCCTCAGAAGTTTTGTGTGATGTTCATTAGCGAGCGAGCGTAGCGAGCGAGACACTTTACAGGGGTAAAAATGAAAAAATCGGGGATGTTTATTTATTTGTATACTAGTGGTGTGCTTGAGCACAAATGGCGAGCGAGCCTTAAACTACACTATTGTTAAATTTGATTTTAACAACTAACTCAAGCTATTAAAATAAAGTCGAGTTTTTAAATTACGTATGAGGTAAAGGGGTTTCAATGTCATAGTAACCGCTCCCGCAACAGTTTGAATTGAAAAAGAAGCAACAAAATCAAATTACGTTATTTAAAATTTTCTTTGTGATATTCTTAATAGTAGTTGTAACGCACAATACTTTCACACAACTGAACATACCTAGGAAAGACTTACTTTCGTGGTTCGTCTAGTGGACAATGCATTTTTAAGTAAATACTGTTGAGTAGGGCTTATAACTGTGACAAGTAGCGCATTAACTGACCACCGCCACTAACTCGAATAGAACTCCCATACGATTTTGAGTTTTAACTGCACCCGCAAAACAATTCAAAGCCGTAAACAATTCAATTTCTAAGGTGATACGGGTAATGGTCGCTAAACCGTAGGATTCTGTTTAGTGAAGTTTGGGACGGGGTCGAACGCGGAGCGAACACAAAAATACAAAGGGTCAAAGTACAAAATGACATACGTACGTCCATATAAATAAACTAGTGGTGTGCTTGAGCACAAATGGCGAGCGAGCCTGATAGTTAGGTAACATAAAATGTTACTATTTTTAGCTTATTTCATGCAAACACTATAATAGCAGTAATGACATTTGATTTCAGCAAACAAATACAAAATCACTCTCTTACCTGATTAATGGTAACTTTTGTAGTATCAAATATCAACCATTCTGATAATCTCAATCACCAGTAACTCTTGAACAAGCTCTCAGCTACGATAAAAAATAAACCAGTGTTATTATTTGTAATTTTAACCAACAAATATGGAATTACTACTTACATCATTCTTGAGTATTGATAACTTCTGTAGTATCAAATTGAAGTTACTTTGACCATCTGAATTACCTTGAATTCTTGACAACACGCTCTCACCTACAAAAACAAAAGACAATCAATTTTAGCACACAAATACAAAATTACTTTCTTACCTCATTTTCTTGAGCAGTGGTAACTTCTGTAGTACCAAATTTGAGCCAATCTGACTATTTGAATTTACCAGTCACTGTTGACAAGCTCTTAGCTACAAAAAAGAAAGGCCAGAGTTAATTTTGCATATTTAGCTAACAAATATGGAATTACGTACTTACCTCAGCTTCCCTCGAGAAGTAGTAACTTCCTTAGCATTAGTACTACGGCATTCTGACTACCAACGGCTCTTGACAACCAACAACCGGCACTCCATATCCCCCCCATAAAACGGCGAAGTTTTGAATTAATGCTGTAGTTTCAGAATAAACTGGGGTCAAGTCTAAAAAGCCGTGTTTTTTGGAGAAAAGAGTTCCCCGCGCGCGCGTTTAAAGGACATACGTACCATCCATACATACATACATATAACATATACCCGATTTTGCATTATCCACCCCTAATACTGTCTCGCTCGCTACGCTCGCTCGCCAACTAGTGATATGCTTGAGCACAAATGGCGAGCGAGCCTAAAGACTATACTATTTTTTATATGAATGATTTTGACTTCTAACACTGAAGCTACTGAAAATAAGGTCCAGTTTTTAAATTTTCGCATACCCGAGTTTTCTTTGTGATATTCTTTAGCTAAGTAGTGGTTGTAACACACAATGCTTTGACACAACTGAACATGCACCTACACAGACTTACCTTCGCGGTAGTCTAGTGGACAATGTATTTTCAAGTATATACTGTTGCGCACGGCTTATAACCATGACAAAGAGAGCATTGACTTACCACCGCCACTAACTCGAATGGAAATGGAAGTCCCTTAAGTTTTCAAGTTTGAACTGCACCCGCAAAAGAATTCAAAATGGTAAACAATTCAATTTCTAGGGTGATACGGGTACTAATCGATAAACAGAGGATTCTGTTTAGTGAAGTTTGGGACGGGGTCGACAACCGAACGAACACAAAAACGCGAGGGTCAAAGTACAAAAATGCCTTACGTACGTCCATACATATACAAATAAACTAGTGATGTGCTTGAGCACAAATGACGAGCGAGCCTAAAGACTATACTATTTTTATATTTGACTTCTAACACTGAAGCTACTGAAAATAAGGTCCAGTTTTTAAATTTAGCATACAGGGTAAAGGGATTTCAGTGCCATAGTAACAACTCTCTGCAACTGCTTGGAAGGAAAAAAACAACATCTAACTGTAGTGCACAGTGTAACCCTTTCCATTCTCAGTTAGCATCAGAGAATCTAAAGCCTCTGATCCCAGACTAAACTAACAGAATTACCTGAATAAACTTCGAAAGCAGTGGCAAAGAAGCGCAGCTTGACAAAGACTTCACAATTGTTACAAGAAGAGAGTAGCTGTAAACTTTTTGGTTGAAACAAAGTTGAAAGCGGTGCAGCTCCGTGCTCGCTAATTGAAAATACCGGAACTGTGAACGCTTTACCTAACTTACGTGATTAGAGGCGCGGGCGAAAACAGAAGTCTCACGTACCACATAAACAGATAAATAAATAAATTAATTAATTAACTAGTGGTGTGCTTGAGCACAAATGGCGAGCGAGCCTAAAGACTATACTATTTTTATTGACTTCTAACACTGAAGCTACTGAAAATAAGGTCCAGTTTTTAAATTTAGCATACAGGGTAAAGGGATTTCAGAGCCATAGTAACAACTCTCTGCAACTGCTTGAATTGAAGGAAAAAACAACAACAAAACAATACACGTTATTTAAAAGTTTTCTTTGTGATATTCTTTAGTTAAGTAGTGGTTGTAACACACAATGCTTTGACACAGCTGGACATGCACCTACACAGACTTACCTTCGCAGTAGTCTAGTGGACAATGTATTTTGAGGTAAATACTGTGCGCACGGCTTATAACCATGACAAAGAGCGCATTGACTTACCACCGCCACTAACTTGAATAGAAATGGAAGTCCCTTAAGTTGTCAAGTTTGAACTGCACCGGCAAAAGAATTCATAACGGTAAACAATTCAATTTCTAGGGTGATACGGGTACTGATCGATAAACCAGAGGATTCTGTTTAGTGCAATTTGGGACGGGGTCGACAACCGAACAAACACAAAAACGTGAGGGTCAAAGTACAAAAATGCCTTACGTACGTCCATACATATATACAAATAAATAAATAAATAAACCAGTGGTGTGCTTGAGCACAAATGGCGAGCGAGCCTGATAGTTAGGTAACATAAAATGTTACTATGTTTTAGCTTACTTCATGCAAACACTATAATAGCAGTTATGACATTTGATTTCAGCAAACAAATACAAAATCACTCTCTTACCTTATTAATGGTAACTTTTGTAGTATCAAACATCAACCATTCTGATAATCTCAATCACCAGTAACTCTTGAACAAGCTCTCAGCTACGATAAAAAATAAACCAGTGTTATTATTTGTAATTTTAGCTAACAAATATGGAATTACTACTTACATCATTCTTGAGTATTAATAACTTCTGTAGTATCAAATTGAAGTTACTTTGACCATCTGAATTACCTTGAATTCTTGACAACAAGCTCTCACCTACAAAAACAAAAGGCAATCAATTTTAGCACACAAATACAAAATTACTTTCTTACCTCATTTTCTTGAGCAGTGGTAACTTCTGTAGTACCAAATTGGAGCCAATCTGACTATTTAAATTTACCAGTCATTGTTGACAAGCTCTTAGCTACAAAAAAGAAAGGCCAGAGTTAATTTTGCATATTTAGCTAACAAATATGGAATTGCGTACTTATCTCAGCTTCCCTCGAGAAGTAGTAGCTTCCATAGCATTAATACTACGGCATTCTGACTACCAACGGCTCTTGACAACCAACAACCGGCACTCCATATCCCCCCCTAAAACGGCGAAGTTTTGAAATTAAGTCTGGAAAAGGGTCTTCAATGCCATAGTAACCTGTCGAATCAACTTTTTGTGTTTTGAAAACAAGCGTTTTAGCAGGAATTTTCTCATACTTTGGAGCTTCAGTATAAAGTAAGGTTTGCGTAATGCTGTAGTTTCAGAATAAACTGGAGTCAAGCCTAAATAGCCGTGTTTTTAGGAGAAAAAAGTCCCCCGCGCGCGCGGTTAAAGAGCATACGTACCATCCATACATACATACATATAACATATACCCGATTTTGCATTAACCACCCCTAATAGTATCTCGCTCGCTGCGCTCCCTCGCCAATAATAATAATAATAACTAGTGGTGCGCTCGAGTAGCGCAAATGCATTGCGAGCGAGTAAATATATGAGCATAGGTAAAGATGATTTGTGAAGGAAATCGCTAAATAATAGCAATGATTAGGCATGAAGAATTAACAACAACAGAATTACCTGGATAAACTTCGAAAGCAGTGGCAAAGAAGCGCAGCTTGACAAAGACTTCACAACTGTTTCAAGGAGAGAGTAGCTATAAACTTTTTAAGAGAGTAGCTATAAACTTTTTGGTTGAAACAAAGTTGTGTAAGGCAGTGCAGCAGGATTCTCCGCGCTCGTTAATTGAAAAATATTTTAACTCGAGCGAGACACTTACAGGGGTAACACAATCGAAAATCGGGGATGTTTATTTATTGGCGAGCGAGCGTAGCGAGCGAGACACTTACAGGGGTAACACAATCGAAAATCGGGGAGGTTTATAAATTTATTTGTTTGTATATATGTTTGGACGTACGTATGTCATTTTGTACTTTGACCCTCGCGTTTTTGTGTTAGTTATGTGGTCGACCCCGTCCCAAATTGCACTAAACAGAATCCTCTGGTTCATCGATCAGTACCCGTATCACCCTAGAAATTGAATTGTTTACCGTTTTGAATTCTTTTGTGGGTGCAGTTCAAACTTGAAAACTTAAGGGACTTCCATTTCTATTCGAGTTAGTAGCAGTGGTAAGTCAATGCGCTCTTTGTCATGGTTATAAGCCGTGCGCAACAGTATTTACTTGAAAATACATTGTCCACTAGACTACTGCGAAGGTAAGTCTGTGTAGGTGCATTTCCAGTTTTGTCAAAGCATTGTGACTACTTAGCTAAAGAATATCACAAAGAAAACTAATAACGTGTATTGTTTTGTTGTTGTTTTTTTCCCTTCAATTCAAGCAGTTGCAGAGAGTTGTTACTATGGCACTGAAATCCCTTTACCGTGTATGCGAAATTTAAAAACTGGACCTTATCAGTAGCTTCAGTGTTAGAAGTCAAAATCATTCATATAAAAATATTATAGTCTTTAGGCTCGCTCGCCATTTGAGCTCAAGCACATCACTAGTTTATTTATTTATTTGTATATATGTTTGGACGTACGTATGTCATTTTGTACTTTGATCCTCGCGTTTTTGTGTTAGTTAGGTGGTCGACCCCGTCCTAAATTGCACTAAACAGAATCCTCTGGTTTATCGATCAGTACCCGTATCACCATTGTTTACCGTTTTGAATTCGTTTGCGGGGGTAGTTCAAACTTGACAACTTAAGGGACTTCCATTTCTATTCGAGTTAGTGGCGGTGGTAAGTCAATGCGCTCTTTGTCATGGTTATAAGCCGTGCGCACAGTATTTACCTCAAAATACATTGTCCACTAGACTACTGCGAAGGTAAGTCTGTGTAGGTGCATGTCCAGCTGTGTCAAAGCATTGTGTGTTACAACCACTACTTAGCTAAAGAATATCACAAAGAAAACTTTTAAATAACGTGTATTGTTTTGTTGTTGTTGTTTTTTTCCTTCAATTCAAGCAGTGGCACAGAGTTGTTACTATGGCACTGAAATCCCTTTACCCTGTATGCTCAATTTAAAAACTGTACCTTATCAGTAGCTTCAGTGTTAGAAGTCAAAATCATTCATATAAAAATAGTATAGTCTTTAGGCTCGCTCGCCATTTGTGCTCAAGCACACCACTTGTATATATGTATGGACGTACGTAAGGCATTTTTGTACTTTAACCCTCGCGTTTTTGTGTTAGTTTGGTTGTCGACCCCGTCCCAAATTGCACTCAACAGAATCCTCTGGTTTATCGATCAGTACCCGTATCACCCTAGAAATTGAATTGTTTACCGTTTTGAATTCTTTTGCGGGTGCAGTTAAAATTTGAAAACTTATGGGACTTCCATTTCTATTCGAGTTAGTGGCGGTGGTAAGTCAATGCGCTCTTTTTCATGGTTATAAGCCTTGTGCAACAGTATTTACTTGAAAATACATTGTCCACTAGACTACCGCAATGGTAAGTCTGTGTAGGTGCATGTCCAGTTGTGTCAAAGCATTGTGTGTTACAACCATTACTTAGCTAAAGAATATCACAAAGAAAACTTTTAAATAACGTGTATTGTTTGTTGTTGTTTTTTCCCTTCAATTCAAGCAGTTGCAGAGAGTTGTTACTATGGCACTGCAATCCCTTTACCGTGTATGCGAAATTTAAAAACTGGACCTTATTTTCAGTAGCTTCAGTGTTAGAAGTCAAAATCATTCATATAAAAATAGTATAGTCTTTAGGCTCACTCGCCATTTGTGCTCAAGCACATCACTAGTATATATATATATCAGAAATCTCAATTGAACACGACTAAGAGTCAGCTTCGCTCGCTTCGCTCGCTCGCTGAATAATAATAACTAGTGGTGTGCTTGAGCACAAATGGCGAGCGAGCCTTAAACTACACTATTGTTATTCAAACTACTAAAATAAAGTCGAGTTGTTAAATTACGCATATACGGTAAAGGGGATTCAATGCCATAGTAACCACTCCCCTCAACTGTTTGAATTTGAAAAAGAAGCAACAAAATCAAGTCACGTTATTTAAAATTTTCTTTGTGATATTCTTAATAGTAGTTGTAACGCACAATACTTTCACACAACTGAACATACCTACGCAAGACTTACCTTCGTGGTAAGTCTAGTGGACAATGAATTGTCAAGTAAATGCTGTTGAGTAGTGCTTATAACTGTGACAAATAATGTATTAACTTACCACCGCCACTAACTCGAATAGAAATGGAGCTCCCATAAGTTGTTGAGTTTTAACTGCACCCGCAAAACAATTCAAAGCGGTAAACAATTGTATTTCTAAGGTGACACGGGTAATTGTCGCAAAACCAGAGGATTCTGTTTAGTGAAGTTTGGGACGGGGTCGAACGCCGAGCGAACACAAAAATACGGAGGGTCAAAGTACAAAATGACATACATACGTCCAAACATATATATAATTAAACTAGTGGTGTGCTTGAGCACAAATGGCGAGCGAGCCTGATAGTTAGGTAACATATGTTTTAGCTTCATGCAAACACTATAATAGCAGTTATGACATTTGATTTCAGCAAACAAATACAAAATCACTCTCTTACCTTATTAATGGTAACTTTTGTAGTATCAAACATCAACCAATCACCAGTAACTCTTGAACAAGCTCTCAGCTACGATAAAAAATAAACCAGTGTTATTATTTGTAATTTTAGCCAACAAATATGGAATTACTACTTACATCATGCTTGAGTATTGATAACTTCTGTAGTATCAAATTGAAGTTACTTTGACCATCTGAATTACCATGAATTCTTGACAACAAGCTCTCACCTACAAAAACAAAAGATAATCAATTTTAGCACACAAATACAAAATTACTTTCTTACCTCATTTTCTTGAGCAGTGGTAACTTTGTAGTACCAAATTTGAGCCAATCTGACTATTTGAATTTACCAGTCACTGTTGACTAGCTCTTAGCTACAAAAAAGAAAGGCCAGAGTTAATTTTGCATATTTAGCTAACAAATATGGAATTGCGTACTTATCTCAGCTTCCCTCGAGAAGTAGTAGCTTCCATAGCATTAATACTACGGCATTCTGACTACCAACGGTTCTTGACAACCAACAACCGGCACTCCGTATCCCCCCATAAAACGGCGAAGTTTTGAAATTAAGTCTGGAAAAGGGTCTTCAATGCCATAGTAACTGTCGAATCAACTTTTTGTGTCTTGAAAACAAGCGTTTTAGCAGGAATTTTCTCATACTTTGGAGCTCATACGTACCATCCATACATACATACATATATATAACATATACCCGATTTTGCATTATCCACCCCTAATACTGTCTTGCTCGCTACGCTCGCTCGCCAATACATTAACAAACATCCCCGATTTTCGATTGTGTTACCCCCCTGTAAGTGTCTCGCTCGTCAATAATATAGACGTACGTAAGGCATTTTTGTACTTTGACCCTCGCGTTTTTGTATTAGTTCGGTTGCCGACCCCGTCCCAAACTTCACTAAACAGAATCCTCTGTTTATCGATCAGTACCCTTATCACCCAAGAAATTGAATGGTTTACCGTTTTGAATTCTTTTGCGGGTGCAGTTAAAACTTGAAAACTTAAGGGACTTCCATTTCTATGTGGTAAGTCAATGCGCTTTTTGTCATGGTTATAAGCCGTGCGCAACAAAAATACATTGTCCACTAGACTACTGCGAAGGTAAATCTGTGTAGGTACATGTCCAGTTGTGTCAAAGCATTGTGTGTTACAACCACTACTTAGCTAAAGAATATCACAAAGAAAACTTTTAAACTAGTGATGTGCTTGAGCACAAATGGCGAGCCTAAAGACTATACTATTTTTATATTAATGATTTTGACTTCTAACACTGAAGCTACTGAAAATAAGGTCCAGTTTTTTTAATTTCGCATACACGGTAAAGGGATTTCAGTGCCATAGTAACAACTCTCTGCAACTGCTTGAATTGAAGGGAAAAAACAACAAAACAATACAGGTTATTTAAAAGTTTTCTTTGTGATATTCTTTAGCTAAGTAGTGGTTGTAACACACAATGCTTTGACACAACTGGACATGCACCTACACAGACTTACCTTCGTGGTAGTCTAGTGGACAATGTATTTTCAAGTAAGTACTGTTGCGCACGGCTTATAACTATGACAAAGAGCGCATTGACTTACCACAGCCACTAACTCGAATAGAAATGGAAGTCCCTTAAGTTTTCAAGTTTTAACTGCACCCGCAAAAGAATTCAAAACGGTAAACAATTCAATTTCTAGGGTGATACGGGTACTGATCGATAAACCAGAGGATTCTGTTTAGTGCAATTTGGGATGGGGTCGACAACCGAACTAACACAAAAACCGAGGGTCAAAGTACAAAATTGCCTTACGTACGTCCATACATATATACAAATAAACTAGTGGTGCGCTCGAATAGCGCAAATGCATGGCGAGCGAGCAGACTCTTTTTACAGAAAAATAGGACAGAAATTACATCTAACTGTAGTGCACAGTGTAACCCTTTCCATTCTCAGTTAGCATCAGAGAATCTAAAGTCTCTGATCCCAGACTAAACTAACAATTACCTAAATAAACTTCGAAAGCAGTGGCAAAGAAGCGCAGCTTGACAAAGACTTCACGATTGTTTCAAGAAGAGAGTAGCTGTAAACTTTTTGGTTGAAACAATGTTGCGTCTGCAGCAGGATACTCCGCGCTCGTTAATTGAAAAAAACTGGAACTGTGAACGCTTTACCTAACTTACGTAATTAGAAGCGCGCGCATTTAAAGAGCATACGTACCATCCATACATACATACATATATATATATATACTAGTGGTGTGCTTGAGCACAAATGGCGAGCGAGCCTGATAGTTAAGTAACATAAAATGTTACAATGTTTTAGCTTACTTCATGCAAACACTATAATAGCAGTTATGACATTTGATTTCAGCAAACAAATACAAAATCACTCTCTTACCTTATTAATGGTAACCTTTGTAGTATCAAACATCAACTATTCTGATAATCTCAATCACCAGTAACTCTTGAACAAGCTCTCTGCTACGATAAAAAATAAACCAGTGTTATTATTTGTAATTTTAGCCTACAAATATGGAATTATTACTTACATCATTCTTGAGTATTGATAACTTCTGTAGTATCAAATTTAAGTTACTTTGACCATCTGAATTACCTTAAATTCTTGACAACAAGCTCTCACCTACAAAAACAAAAGACAATCAATTTTAGCACACAAATACAAAATTACTTTTTTACCTCATTTTCTTGAGCAGTGGTAACTTTTGTAGTACCAAATTTGAGCCAATCTGACTATTTGAATTTACCAGTCACTGTTGACACACTCTTAGCTACAAAAAAGAAAGGCCAGAGTTAATTTTGCATATTTAGCTAACAAATATGGAATTGCGTACTTATCTCAGCTTCCCTCGAGAAGTAGTAGCTTCAATAGCATTAATACTACGGCATTCTGACTACCAACGGCTCTTGACAACCAACAACCGGCACTCCGTATCCCCCATAAAACGGCGAATTTTTGAAATTAAGTCTGGAAAAGGGTCTTCAATGCCATAGTAACCTGTCGAATCAACTTTTTGTGTCTTGAAAACAAGCGTTTTAGCAGGAATTTTCTCATACTTTGGAGCTTAAGTATAAAGTAAGGTTTGCTTAATGCTGTAGTTTCAGAATAAACTGGAGTCAAGCCTAAATAGTGGTGCTTTTAGGAGAAAAAAGTTCCCCGCGCGCGCGTTTAAAGAGTATACGTACCATCCATACATACATACATATATATAACATATACCCGATTTTGCATTATCCACCCCTAATACTGTCTCGCTCGCTACGCTCGCTCGCCAATAAATAAACATACATCCCCGATTTTCGATTGTGTTACCCCTGTAAGTGTCTCGCTCGCTACGCTCGCTCGCCAATAACGTGTATTGTTTTGTTGTTGTTTTTTTCCCTTCAATTCAAGCAATTGCAGAGAGTTGTTACTATGGCACTGAAATCCCTTTACCGTGTATGCGAAATTAAAAACTGGACCTTATTTTCAGTAGCTTCAGTGTTACAAGTCAAAATCATTCATTTAAAAATAGTATAGTCTTTAGGCTCGCTCGCCATTTGTGCTCAAGCACACCAATAGTATACCAGATTACATGTACACAATATTATTGTGCCCAATAATAATCTTTCTGATGATTCAGTCATTCTCAGCTGAAATAATTATAATTGGCGAGGAGACACTTACAGGGGTAACACAATTGAAAATCGGGGATGTTTGTTTATTGGCGTGCGAGCTAGCGAGCGAGACAGTATTAGGGGTGGATAATGCAAAATCGGGTATATGTTATATATATGTATGTATGTATGGATGGTACGTATGCTCTTTAAACGCGCGCGCGGGGACTTTTTTCTCCTAAAAACACGGCTATTTAGGCTTGACTCCAGTTTATTCTGAAACTACAGCATTAAGCAAACCTTACTTTATACTTAAGCTCCAAAGTATGAGAAAATTCCTGCTAAAACGCTTGTTTTCAAGACACAAAAAGTCGATTCGACAGGTTACTATGGCATTGAAGACCCTTTTCCAGACTTAATTTCAAAACTTCGCCGTTTTATGGGGGGATACGGAGTGCTGGTTGTTGGTTGTCAAGAGCCGTTGGTAGTCAGAATGCCGTAGTATTAATGCTATGGAAGCTACTACTTCTGAGGGAAGCTGAGATAAGTACGCAATTCCATATTTGTTAGCTAAATATGCAAAATTAACTCTAGCCTTTCTTTTTTGTAGCTAAGAGCTAGTCAACAGTGACTGGTAAATTCAAATAGTCAGATTGGCTCAAATTTAATACTACAAAAGTTACCACTGCTCTCAAGAAAATGAGGTAAGAAAGTAATTTTGTATTTGTGTGCTAAAATTGATTGTCTTTTGTTTTTGTAGGTGAGAGCTTGTTGTCAAGAATTCAAGGTAATTCAGATGGTCAAAGTAACTTCTAATTGATACTACAGAAGTTATCAATACTCAAGAATGATGTAAGTAGTAATTCCATATTTGTTGGCTAAAATTACAAATAATAACACTGGTTTATTTTTTATCGTAGCTGAGAGCTTGTTCAAGAGTTACTGGTGATTGAGATTATCAGAATGGTTGATGTTTGATACTACAAAAGTTACCATTAATCAGGTAAGAGAGTGATTTTATTTGTTTGCTGAAATAAAAGATCATAACTGCTATTATAGTGTTTGCATGAACTAAGCTAAAACATAGTAACAACACTGTAGTTTTTATGTTACCTAACTATCAGGCTCGCTCGCCATTTGTGCTCAAGCACACCACTAGTATATATATGTATGTATGTATGTATGGATTGTACGTATGCCCTTTAAACGCGCGCGCGGGGAACGTTTTTTCTTCAAAAAACACGGCTTTTTAGGCTTGACCCCAGTTTATTCTGAAACTACAGCATTAAGCAAGTCTTACTTTATACTTTAAGCTCCAAAGTGTGAGAAAATTCCTGCGAAAACGCTTGCTTTTCAAGAAACAAAAAGTTGATTCGATCGGTTACTATGACATTGAAGACCCTTTACCAGATTTAAATTCAAAACTTCGCCTTTTTTCCGGCTAAGTGCGGCTTGTTACTAGTTGTCAAGAGCCACCTGTAGTCAGTACTAAGAGAGCTATCACTACTTCTGAAAAGCGTATGTAAGCACATAAAGTATTAATGCTAAGGAAGCTACTACTACTCGAGGGATGCCGAGGTAAGTACGCAATTCCATATTTGTTAGCTAAATATGCAAAATAACTCTGGCCTTTCTTTTTTATAGCTAAGAGCTTGTTGTCAACAGTGACTGGTAAATTCAAATAGTCAGAAGGACTCAAATTTGGTACTACAAAAGTTACCACTGCTCAAGAAAATGAGGTAAGAAAGTAATTTGTATTTGTGTGCTAAAATTGATTGTCTTTTGTTTTTGTAGGTGAGAGCTTGTTGTCAAGAATTCAAGGTAATTCAGATGGTCAAAGTAACTTCAATTTGATACTACAGAAGTTATCAATACTCAAGAATGAGGTAAGTAGTAATTCCATATTTGTTGGCTAAAATTACAAATAATAACACTGGTTTATTTTTTATCGTAGCTGAAAGCTTGTTCAAGAGTTACTGGTGATTGAGATTATCAGAATGGCAGATGTTTGATACTACAAAAGTTACCATTAATCAGGTAAGAGAGAGATTTTGTACTTGTTTGCTGAAATAAAAGGTCATAACTGCTATTATAGTGTTTGCATGAACTAAGCTAAAACATAGTAACAATACTTAGTTTTATGTTACCTAACTATCAGGCTCGCTCGCCATTTGTGCTCAAGCACACCACTAGTTTATTTATATATATGGACGTACGTATGTCATTTTGTACTTTGACCCTTCATATTTTTGTGTTCGCTCCGCGTTCGACCCCGTCCCAAACTTTACTAAACAGAATCCTCCGGTTTAGCGACCATTACCCGTATCACCTTAGAAATTGAATTGTTTACGGCTTTGAATTGTTTTGCGGGTGCAGTTTAACCCTTTCGTTCCCAATCCCGCTTTAAAGCGGGTGAAGACCGATTGACTTCTCCGAATTTTTAAAAATAGTTACTTTATAGCTAGAACCTTCAGATTGCATACACAGGTGCCCAATGCATTGGAGAAGCATCTAAAATAGCTTTCAGCCAGGACTGCTTCGACAGTACCTCACAGCAGTTGCGTTTATTTCTTCCTCGGCAAAAAAAAAAAACATCGGTTCTCCGTCGAATTTTAAAAAAAGTTACCTTCTTCACAGCAGCTTCATTTATGGATCCAGTCATCTCCAGAGCTTTGTAGAAGCAGCAAAAAATTGCTTGAGCTCAGTAGCATTCCATAACACATTGAAACAACCGCTTCTTTGCCGACCAAGACTTTGCGGTTTGACTTACTGTCTTCTCCATTTTTTATAAAATCGCCAGTTCAACTGGGGACCTCCCTATTACGTACAGTCTTAGGTAATGCTTATTACATCATAGGATAAAAGTGAGCGTGTCGTGTGACCCCGGTAACTATGCAAAAAAAAAAATTTTTCAAAGTCATTTTTTGGAAGATGGCGTCTAGAAATTACAATGCAGTGCAAGTTTTAGACTTGCTTGATGCTGACTCTAGCGACTCAGGATCAAGCGGAGAGAAGGGAGACGACATCTAGGGCTATAGGAGGCCCTGTATCAGGGTTAGTGGACCAGACCCCGTCAACTCTGATACTGAAAATGAGAGTCAAGAAGATGATCGAGGTAAGCTTGTCTTTCTCTTGTCTTTCTCTTGAAAAATAGCAAGCTTCTGTTGTGGAAAGGACTTATTTATAGCTATATTGAGATAGAGTAAGCTGTTTAGCTATAATATATATATATTTCATTGAGTTTTGAGATTTGAAAGTGGCTTGTGGTTTTTTGAACAAATTCAAATTTTCAAAAAAAATTAAAAAAATTTTTTTACCACATATACTACTAGGACCAGATGTGAATGCAGTCACCGACCCCGATTACGCAGATGAGGCGACAGGAGCAGAGTCTTCCAGTCATGAAGGAGAGGATACCGGACCTGAGTCTTCCAATGATGAAACACGAATAGGCAGCAGGTTCCAGTGATGAAGAAGAGGAAGTGGCTCCTCCTGCTCCGAGTTCTGGACGTCCTCGCGGTCGGAGAAGGCGGGAATCGAAGAACAAGAGTCGGGTGGATGAGGTAGGGGGAGAGTGGAAGAAAGATGACAACACACACCATTGATATTCCATAATCTTTTGTGTGAAGGACCACAGACTTTGATATTTGTGGCTGCTCCTCCCCCCCTGAACATCCCAAAAGTTGTAATATGTATTGTTATTGTCGTTGTCGTTGTCTGTGTTTTTGTGGTGTTGTAGTGGAGCTTCACACTCGATGTATATGTGTGTGCGTGGAGTTGAAATGTTATTCTGGCACTTCCAGATCTAACCGGGGAGGGAACGAACTCGGGGTGGGGGGGGGGGGCTGGGGTCTTTTCTAATCGGGGCTACTATGCCCATGTAAGTTGAATTTCATGTATGTGTGTGTGTGTACACCAGTCAATTTATATTATACATTTATTTTTATGATCTGTATTCACCTGTATCTTCTTTTTTCTAGTGTGTGTGTGTGTGCATTTGTGGAATGAGAGAGAGCAACCGTGGACAAACAGTATGTGGCACTTCCGTATACAACCTGGGAGGGAACTCTGGATCTTTTTGGATCGTGACTACTATGCCCATGTAAGTTGAATTTCATGTGTGTGTGTGTGTGTACACCAGTCAATATATGTATAATAAATTATACATTTATTTTTATGATCTGTATTCACCTGTAGCTTCTTTTTTCTTGTGTGTGTGTGTGTGTGTGTATGTGTGTGCGTGCATTTGTGGAAAGAGAGAGAGAGCAACCAGGAACAAACAGTATGTGGCACTTCCGGATCCAACCTGAGAGAGAACGAACTCGGTGGTCTTTTTCGGTCTGTGACATCATCCATGACGGGTAAGTTGAATTTCATTTCAACTTACTGATATTTGGGTGTCCAGCTAGGGTTGGGGGAGGGGGGGGTTATGGTACAAGAATGTCAGTGAAAAGTAATGACGGGGGAGGGGGGGGGCAATTCAGCGAGGCCAGCTGTTATGTTACAAATATCATTGTTGTCTTGTGTTTTTTTGGTATTGTATGGAGGTTCCGGATCCTATGGGAGGGATCGTTCAGTCTGTGCCACCATCCATGCCGGGTAAGTTGAATTCTACGTGTGTGCTTGTACTGCTTTTCATTTTCAAATTACACTTTCTCAATACAACGATTGTTTCTCTCATGTACAGTGTGGAGTATAAATACCAGGGTTCATACAGTGGGAGGCTAGCGCTGGGTTCCCCCCTAGAATTTTGGGAGTTGAATAGAAATGAACATTTAGGAAGCATTTATTTTTAGTCTGATATTGTATCCCATTATGTTCCAATCATAACTAGGCCATTTAGTGCATAGGACCGAACACTGATCATCAGTGTGAAGTATAGACTCGTATGCAAAGATGTGCATCAAAGTAGTGTAGGTTCCAAAAAATGGGTGTGGCGAAGTACACTCGGAGCCCCACCCAAACAAAAATCCTGTATGAAACCGCATACAATACATCATAAAGTTGCAATTATATAGGATCATGAATAATTTGTTGTTTGTATTACAAATATCTTTGTTGTTTGTGTTTTTGTGTATATGAAATTGTTTTGTAGTGGAGCTCGACGTCCGATGGCATACGTTCCTTGTGGACACTCATAGATGTCTCCTACATGATCACAATCAGCACCACACACAACAAACAACATATTTTATTGTTGAACTAATATAATATTGGTATAAATGCATCAAACAATATTATTTCTATTTTATTTTATTTTTTTATTGATGGGAAAAGTGGATTTTTTGGGGGAAAAAAATTTTTTTTTTTGAAATATTAGTAGATGGCTTAAATATTATTCAATTTTCTCAATCAAAAAATGAGGGGAATCCCAAACTCTTGGTCTATTTAGTGATATATGGTTGCTATGGGGTTTTCCCAGCCAGCATCGAGTTAAAAAAATAAAACGGTAATGCACTATTCCGCGGTGGAAGATTAGATTTTTCCGCGCGCGTCCAAACAATTTGGGAACGAGAGGGTTAAACTCAAAATCTAATGGGAGCTCCATTTCTATTCGAGTTAGTGGCGGTGGTAAGTTAATGCGCTATTTGTCACAGTTATAAGCCCTACTCAACAGTATTTACTTAAAAATGCATTGTCCACTAGACGAACCACGAAGGTAAGTCTTGCGTAGGTATGTTCAGTTGTGTGAAAGTATTGTGCGTTACAACTACTATTAAGAATATCACAAATAAATAACGTGACTAGATTTTGTTGCTTCTTTTTCAATTCAAACTGTTGCGGTAGCGGTTACTATGACATTGAAACCCCTTTACCTCATACGTAATTTAAAAATTCGACTTTATTTTAATAGCTTGAGTGTTAGTTGTTAAAATCAAATTTAACAATAGTGTAGTTTAAGGCTCGCTCGCCATTTGTGCTCAAGCACACCACTAGTTATATGTATGGACGTACGTATGTCATTTTGCACTTTGACCCTCCGTACTTTTGTGTTCGCTCCGCGTTCGACCCCGTCCCAAACTTCTCTAACCAGAACCCTCCGGTTTAGCGACCATTACCCGTATTGCCTTAGAAATTGAATTGTTTACGGCTTTGAATTGTTTTGCGGGTGCAGTTAAAACTCAAAAACTTATGGGGGCTCCATTTCTATTCGAGTTAGTGGCGGTTGTAAGTTAATACGCTATTTGTCACAGTTATAAGCCCTACTCAACAGTATTTACTTAAAAATGCATTGTCCACTAGACGAACCACGAAGGTAAGTCTTGCCTAGGTATGTTCAGTTGTGTGAAAGTATTGTGCGTTACAACTATATTAAGAATATCACAAAGAAAATTTTAAATAACGTGACTTGATTTTGTTGCTTCTTTTTCAATTCAAACAGTTGAGGGGAGTGGTTACTATGTCATTGAATCCCCTTTACCGTATATGCGTAATTTAACAACTCAACTTTATTTTAGTAGTTTGAATAACAATAGTGTAGTTTAAGGCTCGCTCACCATTTGTGCTCAAGCACACCACTAGTTGGCGAGCGAGCGTAGCGAGCGAGACACTTACAGGGGTAACACAATCGAAAATCGGGGATGTTTGTTTATTTATTTATATATATGTTTGGACGTATGTATGTCATTTTGGGACGGGGTCGAACGCGGAGCGAACACAAAAATACGGAGGGTCAGTGTTCGCTCCGCGTTCGACCCCGTCCCAATTCACTAAACGGAATCCTCCGGTTTAGCGACCATTACCCGTATCACCTTAGAAATTGAATTGTATACCGCGGGTGCAGTTAAAACGCAAAAACTTTTGGGAGCTCCATTTCTATTCGAGTTAGTCGCTATTTGTCACAGTTATAAGCCCTACTCAACAGCATTAACTTGTAAATTTATTGTCCACTAGACGAACCACGAAGGTAAGTCTTGCGTAGGTATGTTCAGTTGTGTGAAAGTATTGTGCGTTACAACTACTATTAAGAATGTCACAAAGAAAACTTTAAATAACGTGACTTGATTTTGTTGCTTCTTTTTCAATTCAAACAGTTGCGGCGGTTACTACGGCATTGAAGCCCCTTTACCGCATACGTAATTTAAAAACTCGACTTTATTTTAGTAGCTTGAGTGTTAGTTGTTAAAATCAATCATTGAACAATAGTGTAGTTTAAGGCTCGCTCGCCATTTGTGCTCAAGCACACTACTAGTTTATTGGCGAGCGAGCGTAGCGAGCGAGACACTTACAGGGGTAACACAATTGAAAATCGGGGATGTTAGTATGGACGTACGTATGTCATTTTGTACTTTGACCCTCCGTATTTTTGTGTTCGCTCCACGTTCGACCCCGTCCCAAACTTCACTAAACAGAATCCGCCGGTTTAGCGGCCATTACCCGTATCACCTTAGAAATTGAATTGTTTACGGCTTTGAATTGTTTTGCGGGTGCAAAAACTTACTGGAGCTCCATTTCTATTCGAGTTAGTGGCGGTGGTAAGTTAATACGCTATTTGTCACAATTATAAGCCCTACTCAACAGCATTTATTTAAAAATTCATTGTCCACTAGACTAACCCCGAAGGTAAGTCTTGCCAAGGTATGTTCAGTTGTGTGAAAGTATTGTGCTCACAATACTACTAATGTCAAATCACTGAAGGAAGTAATTTTTGTGTTGGTACGTTAAGTGAACAAGTGTATGTGAAGGTGCTGTGTGTTACAAGGACTGCTTAGCTGATGAAAAATCTTTACTTTTATTGACAGGTTAGTTTTTTGTCTCTGACCTATCTGATTTTTTGCCTACACAGTTACGTCTTGTGTACTTATTGAGTCCATTTTCTAACTGATAGCATTCAAACGACAAATTTACATTTGGTCCTATATTGAAGAGAACAATTGTAGACTTGTTCAAAGTGTGGCCACTTTTAAAACCATGGAGGGTGCTATGCCCATAACCACAAACTTCTGAGTTTTGAGCTAGCTAGGTAGCCATCACATAACTCTTCATGATAATACAAAGATTACACATTTTAAAGCATATATTATTATATATGTTTATAAGTGGTTAATATTGGTTAAGATAGTAGATAAGTTATTTAAATATAAGTGGTTAAGATAAATAAGTTAATTAACTAGTGGTGTGCTTGAGCACAAATGGCGAGCGAGCCTAAAGACTATACTATTTTTATTGACTTCTAACACTGAAGCTACTGAAAATAAGGTCAAGTTTTTAAATTCAGCATACAGGGTAAAGGGATTTCAGTGCCATAGTAACAACTCTCTGCAACTGCTTGAATTGAAGGAAAAAACAACAACAACAAAACAATACACGTTATTTAAAAGTTTTCTTTGTGATATTCTTTAGGTAAGTAGTGGTTGTAACACACAATGCTTTGACACAGCTGGACATGCACCTACACAGACTTACCTTCGCAGTAGTCTAGTGGACAATGTATTTTGAGGTAAATACTGTGCGCACGGCTTATAACCATGACAAAGAGCGCATTGACTTACCACCGCCACTAACTCGAATAGAAATGGAAGTCCCTTAAGTTGTCAAGTTTTAACTGTACCGGCGAAAGAATTCAAAACGGTAAACAATTCAATTTCTAGGGTGATACGGGTACTGATCGATAAACCAGAGGATTGTTTAGTGCAATTTGGGACGGGGTCGACAACCGAACTAACACAAAAACGCGAGGGTCAAAGTACAAAAATGCCTTACGTACGTCCATACATATATACAAATAAATAAACTAGTGATGTGCTTGAGCACAAATGGCGAGCGAGCCTAAATACTATACTAATGAATGATTTTGACTTCTAACACTGAAGCTACTGAAAATAAGGTCCAGTTTTTTTATTTAGCATACAGGGTAAAGGGATTTCAGTGCCATAGTAACAACTCTCTGCAACTGCTTGGAAGGAAAACAACAACAACAAAACAATACACGTTATTTAAAAGTTTTCTTTGTGATATTCTTTAGCTAAGTAGTGGTTGTAACACACAATGCTTTGACACCACTGGACATGCACCTACACAGACTTACCTTCGCAGTAGTCTAGTGGACAATGTATTTTCAAGTAAATACTGTTCGCTTTGACTTACCACCGCCACTAAGGATTCTCAGAGCTCGTTAATTGAAAAATACTGGAACTGTGAACGCTTTACCTAACTTACGTAATTAAAAGCGCGGGCGAAAATAGGGGTCTCACGTACCCCATAAACAGATAAATAAATAAATATAGCGAAATCTCGATTGAGTTACCCCTGATAGTGTCTCGCTCGCTTCGCTCGCTCGCCAATAAATAAACTGACATCCCCGATTTTCGATTGTGTTACCCCTGTAAGTGTCTCGCTCGCTACGCTCGCTCGCCAAATATATATTTATAGCTAAGTGGTTAAGATAAGTTATTTTAATACTATAATGTATTTGGATTTCTGGTATTGCTGTCTACAAAAAAAATGCATCATATCATAACAGCTACAGGTTAAACCATAATGACTTAGCTACTTCTTCTTCTTTTTTTCAGTATTAAAATGAAGTAAATTATGAGAATTTTAATACTATATATCTACTCACTTTATTGATTAAAACTTTTTTTATTCACTGAGCCACTGGAGGCTCTGTCTTCTCTTCCTTTTTATACAAAACTTTGAAATGGTTGGTAACTTTGTATGTGTGTATGGTTATGGTATGCTGATGAGCTCAAAAAAGAGCGAAACAATCATTTCCCCCCCTAGAATTATCATACAGTGTACTCATTTTAAATTGCATTTTCTCTAAGTGGCATTATTTCATTTTATTTTCAGCTAGGCCAGCTCGCTCGCCATGTGCGCTATTCGAGTGCACCACTAGTTGGCGTGCGAGCGTAGCGAGCGAGACAGTATTAGGGGTGGATAATGCAAAATCAGGTATATGTTATTGACGAGCGAGCGAAACGAGCGAGACAGTATTAGTGGTGGATAATGCAAAATCGGGTATATGTTATCGGCGAGCGAGCGTAGCGAGTGTAACACTTACAGGGGTAAAAATAAAAAAATCGGGGATGTTTGTTTATTGGCGAGCGAGCGTAGCGAGCGAGACAGTATTAGGGGTGGATAATGCAAAATCGGGTATATGTTATTGACGAGCGAGCGAAACGAGCGAGACAGTATTAGTGGTGGATAATGCAAAATCGGGTATATGTTATCGGCGAGCGAGCGTAGCGAGTGTAACACTTACAGGGGTAAAAATAAAAAAATCGGGGATGTTTGTTTATTGGTGAGCGAGCGTAGCGAGCGAGACAGTATTAGGGGTGGATAATGCAAAATCGGGTATATGTTATATATATGTGACCGGATTTGCAAAAAGGGACCTTATCGCGCAAAATAAAAAAATTGAGTTATTGGTACCACGAGATAGTTCTATCTTAGAGCATTAAAATGAGCTATAATGTGGCTCCGGGCGCTTCCTAACGGCTGAGTTATAAGCGTTTACTTTCGCCCAACGCGGTAGCTTCGTAAAAACATTTTGTGGAGAAAAACGCGTTTAAACTTGAACGCGGACGAGCAATGTTCCCGTATATTTCCGAGTTACGTATGGGTGGGGCTCGTTACTATAACGACGGGCGGTTACCGGGCGGTTACGTAACTGTAATTAATGTTTTCCCGCGGTGCAGTTCCGTGCACGCGTTATTGATATTCAAACGTTTTTGTGTATGGTGTATTCTATCAGCTTTTTCTCTGCTTTGCAGACTGAACTAGGTCCTGAAACTTTGCGTGAAGGTTAGCATAGAGTTATATGTTATGTTAATGGATAAAAGCTAAATTTCAGAAAAAATGATCCATGCGGCATTTTTGGTCTTTATCTCAGAATTAGCTTTTGCGCGATAAGGTCCCTTTTCGCAAATCCGGTCACATATATATGTATGTATGTATGGATGGTACGTATGCTCTTTAAACGCGCGCGCGGGGAACTTTTTTCTCCTAAAAACACGGCTATTTAGGCTTGACTCCAGTTTATTCTGATACTACAGCATTAAGCAAACCTTACTTTATACTTAAGCTCCAAAGTATGAGAAAATTCCTGCTAAAACGCTTGTTTTCAAGACACAAAATGTTGATTCGACCGGTTACTATGGCATTGATGACCCTTTTCCAGACTTAATTTCAAAACTTCGCCGTTTTATGGGGGGATACGGAGTGCGGGTTGTTGGTTGTCAAGAGCCGTTGGTTGTCAGAATACCGTAGTATTAATGCTATGGAAGCTACTACTTCTCGAGGGAAGCTGAGATAAGTACCAATTCCATATTTGTTAGCTAAATATGCAAAATTAACTCTGGCCTTTCTTTTTTGTGGCTAAGAGCTAGTCAACAGTGACTGGTCAATTCAAATAGTCAGATTGGCTCAAATTTGGTACTACAAAAGTTACCACTGCTCAAGAAAATGAGGTAAGAAAGTAATTTTGTATTTGTGTGCTAAAATTGATTGTCTTTTGTTTTTGTAGGTGAGAGCTTGTTGTCAAGAATGCAAGGTAATTCAGATGGTCAAAGTAACTTCAATTTGATACTACAGAAGTTATCAATACTCAAGAATGATGTAAGTAGTAATTCCATATTTGTTGGCTAAAATTACAAATAATAACACTGGTTTATTTTTTATCGTAGCTGAGAACTTGTTCAAGAGTTACTGGTGATTGAGATTATCAGAATGGTTGATGTTTGATACTACAAAAGTTGGTAAGAGAGTGATTTTGTATTTGTTTGCTGAAATCAAATGTCATAACTGCTATTATAGTGTTTGCATGAAGTAAGCTAAAACATAGTAACATTTTATGTTACCTAACCATCAGGCTCGCTCGCCATTTGTGCTCAAGCACACCACTAGTTTATTTAGATATATGTATGGACGTACGTATGTCATTTTGTACTTTGACCCTCGCGTTTTTGTGTTAGTTTGATTGTCGACCCCGTCCCAAATTGCACTAAACAGAATCCTCTGGTTTAGCGATCAGTACCCGTATCACCCTAGAAATTGAATTGTTTACCGTTTTGAATTCTTTTGCCGGTGCAGTTCAAACTTGAAAACTTAAGGGACTTCCATTTCTATTCGAGTTAGTGGCGTTGGTAAGTCAATGCGATCTTTGTCATGGTTATAAGCCGTGCGCAACAGTATTTACTTGAAAATACATTGTCCACTATACTACTGCAAAGGTAAGTCTGTGTAGGTGCATGTCCAGTTGTGTCAAAGCATTGTGTGTTACAACCACTACTTAGCTAAAGAATATCACAAAGAAAACTTTTAAATAACATGTATTTTTTTGTTGTTGTTTTTTTCCTTCCAAGCAGTTGCAGAGAGTTGTTACTATGGCACTGAAATACCTTTACCCTGTATGCTAAATTTAAAAACTGGACCTTATTTCCAGTAGCTTCAGTGTTAGAAGTCAAAATCAATAGTATAGTCTTTAGGCTCACTCGCCATTTGTGCTCAAGCACATCACTAGTATGTATGTATGTATGTATGGATGGATGGTACGTATGCTCTTTAAACGCGCGCGGGGGGAACTTTTTTTTCTTAAAAACACGGCTATTTAGGCTTGACTCCAGTTTATTCTGAAACTACAGCATTAAGCAAACCTTACTTTATACTTAAGCTCCAAAGAATGAGAAAATTCCTGCTAAA
>WLWD01003044.1_pt1 | contig 90120 bp, 65 predicted proteins | sample 6712731 | NCBI WGS metagenome assembly WLWD01 (sample SAMN12718690, study PRJNA576275) | sponge metagenome | isolation source: marine sponge | host: Mycale hentscheli | place: New Zealand: South Island, Marlborough, Capsize Point | collected 2014-11-01
ACGTGTCACTCGCTCAGGACGTCAGGTCCATTGGCCAAAGCATCTCTCTTCCTACGCGTTGTGAACACTGAGAAGGGAGTACTGTAGTGGAGCTACCGAACTTTGAACTCGCATCATTATATCATTCATTACGTCATTGTCAATACGTCACTCCTCACTCACTCATTAGTCACATGATTCTTTACTCTCACAGTCAGTGTCCATGTGTGTCATACTTGTCCTCGAAATATAACGAATTACCTTTGACAAACATTTAATTATCGATTTTGTTAGCTCACGTAGCTACAGGTCTAACAGAAAGAGCTGTTAAGATTTTTTAGGAGTATTTGAAGAAAGCCAATGTTAAAACCTTGGTAGAACTTGATAGGTATTTGTATTGTTTCACTATTAATTGACTCAGGAATTCCATCTGCTGCGAAAAATATCATTGTGAAGATATCTAGGGTGGAACATATATTCCACCCTAGATGTCTTCACAATGATATTTTTAGGTACATGACCCGTGAAATAACTTATGATATGTGTGAGTTAATTAAGATCCTAGTAGTACAAACTACAGCAGTGAAGATGTCTAGGGTAGAATAAACCATTTATTATACTTGTCTGATGATATGGCAAGATATTTCACTCTTAGGCTTTATTCACTCACCTCTGGCTCGGTGAAAATAAATTAGCCTGTTCGTGAAATATTTCACCATATCACACTCTGACTCATGTAATAAGTACTATAGCTATATACATATATATATATATATATATATATATATATACATGAGTAATGAGCTAAGAAAGTACAGTTACAACTCAATTTATCATTTCTGCTTCCAGTGCATTGTTTAGCAACACAGCGTCACAATAACTTTATCTGGCTAGTTTACAATCCATAGTAGGCCATTGATAACAGGTATGTCCAAGTTGAGTTGGCCGGTAAAAACCGTTAATAACTTTTGAACGAAAGTAGCTACGCTTCCGGGGTTTGTACCATTCGAAAGCTCGTGCCGAAGCGGTCCAGAAAATTCCCTTTAAAAACTTCTAAGCCAGCGGGAAAGTGCAGTTTCAAAACTCAATAGAAAAGTCTATGGGAATAAATAAAACCACACGTTTCCCGCGCTACACACGGCGGGATTTAGTCACGCGCTCAAACCGGGGGCCAAACACGTGCGCAGTACCTCGGTGACAATTGTAAACAAAAAGCAGTCGTAGTTTGGTGACTTCGTTTCTACCCTTCTGCTTGACATTCTGGTTCATTTTAGGATCAGGACTTTGTTGCTATTCAAGGCTACTTAACAAGTGTCCACTCAGATTTTCTTACCTGTTTAAATAGGGCCTATTTATTTAGAAACTCAGCCAATTTACTGTTTGCTGACCAAGATAATAAGATATACAATTCACCATAGACTCTATATGCCACTATTTATGCTTTAGCTGTCCATTACTCCTCATGTCTATATAGGTACAGTCTCTTGGTTGTGGTGATGCTATTTACCACCCTCCAAATTCAACTGCTGCTTGTATCTACCACAATTTCATGTCATCATAAAATTATATAATATATATAATATTGTAAATGTCATTATAAAATTATATTAAGTGTCAATTTTTTTTTTGTATAATTAAAAAAAAGTTGAAATTTAACAAGTAGATAGAAAATATAGTAAAATCATGAATAAAATAATGATATGAATGATTCAGTGTGAAGGACAAAGTAATACTGAAATGTGTGTGGCCATAGCTACAGTGTAGGTGATGTGCTGGATTCTTCACATTACTGTTGAGTACTTCAGAAATTCGTCACACCAAGAAAGTAAGAATAGAGTTTAAATACACGCTTAAGCACACAATAATCAGACTTACTTGAGGATGCGTTCAGCTGCGGTCCTGTGCTTCTTTCCTCTAAGCTTTGTAGCTCCAGATAACCCTCCCCAACCTTCAACCAGTTTTAGCGCACAACTAGAAGCTCGTACAAACTCTAAACTACGAGTGATTAGTTATAACTGGGCATATATTGAATACAGTCGCGGAAGAAACTGCCATAGCTTCTTTTACATTTCAACAAGTAAATTTACGGTAATAATGCGCACCTTGGACCTGCCCCGTTTTTACTGTGGGCGTCAACGTTTTCGCGCGTTTGAGCCACTACTGTCATGTGACCTTAATTGGTTTCCGGTTTCGCCAAGTGCATTCCTGTTTTGCCACATTTGTGGTCGTGCCAACTCAACGTGGACATACTGGTTATTTACTTCTCCAACTTCCGGTTCCAGAACTTAAGTAATAGAATTGAGCTCATTGTCTCTATGATATATGCAAACACAAGCTATAGCATTAATAGTATTTTTACTAATGCTCTTACATAGACAGAGTGTAGTAAACCAATTAGATAATGTGCAGTTAAATATAGTTTACTTACAAGGCATTTCCTTGATCAGTTGTTTGAAAACTGTTGTTCCACTTTCAGACACCCACTCACAGTCTAAAGCACTTTTCAAGTTTGTGTCTCCACTACGAATTATTGCCATGGTGATGGATCTAATACGTGAAACCATCAAAATGGAAATTAATAAAATTTTGACATAAACTAATAACTTAAATGATCGATAATATTGTTTAGCACAGCAAAATACTTCTGACATATCACTGTCATGCTTGTACTTTTACTTGTCTTCAGCATGTGAAATACTTATGCATGGTCTTGAAATATCATTCCATATTATAAATGTTTTCTGATACTTTATTAATTACCAGACCACTTTAACATAACTTCGCAATAGTTGGAGCATTCTTCCTCATAAACCACAGCATCCTTGCCCTTCTAAGTGCATCTGGAATATTTTTAGGCTAATTACTGACGCTGTGAGAATATTAAGATGCAAAAATTAATATCAAACACACAGCGTTTATAAAATGTATAAATCTAGATCTGATCTCATGGGACATCTTATTGACAACTCTATTAGGATCTCATAAAAAATAATTCATCAATGTTTAATGCATCACTATTTATGATGGCTAAAATAAATTAAGATATTAAGGTACTTGTATAGATATATTTTACGTGATAAAAAGATATATGAAGGAAACCACTGTAAGTTTTACTTACTCATCTCCAAGTTTTATTGCTAGTTCAATTGGAGTTAACTCTATTTTTGGATGCTTCATGTCCACCTTTGATTTTTCAATATCATTATTCAACAAAATTTTTACCAAAGACAAGTGTCCTTTGATAATTGCACGATGAAGTAAAGGTACATACTCTTTTTTAGGATTTACTAATTGATCCAATTTCATTATAGTTGTTTCTTTAATAGCTTCAAGTAGCAGAATAACTATACTTTCATGTCCATTATCCACAGCCAGATCTAAGGGTGTCTCTTGTTCGTTATTTCTTTTAAATTATATTAAGATATTGTAAATAATTTTTCTTTTAGAACAACTTATTTAAATACATAACTTTTTAAATATTTATCACCAGTAAATAACAATGAAACAATACAGAAATTTCGACACCTATGCAGATGTCATCATCAGTGAAATTTGTACTATTCGCACTGACAATAACATCTGCATAGGTGTCGAAATGTCTGTATTGTTTCATTATGTTAGTGATAAAGATTTAAAAAAAGTTAGGGATATTGCTCCTAGCAACAGCATATTGTATAAATATATCCAACTTATTTAAATATAAGCTAAGTTTACTAAATGATAAGTACAGAAACAAATTTGTCAAAATTCAGTCATTCCCACAAAATCAAGTGGTGAAACAAATATTTCAACCCTGGTCACTGATGACCAAAATCATTAATCTAAAGAATAATTCATTGACATCACTATCAGCAATGTATATGGAGACACTAGTAGAGTGAATTTGAAATAAATATATTTAAATATAGCTAGCTATGTATTAGTTTAAATTAAACAATGTCAGTCAATAAAAAAATCAAAGTATTAATTTAGCAAATGGCCAGCAAGCTTACCTAGCTCTAGTCGACAGTTTCGAACACTCAATGTGTAAGAAAAATAAACAAAAAGAGAGCTTAGTATGAGTCAAAATATAACGAATAATTCATGAAGCAATATACATACAGCTGTTATTGTTACTGACCCATAAACGTATTACTATAAAAGTACTCAACTCTGGAACTTGTTGCTTAGCCATTGAATGTGATGCATGAAAGAGACATTTTTAGAGCTATGAAGACATTATTTTTTTTCAGTGCACTAAAAAGGAATGAACGTAAACTTCAGTAAGCTGAGTGTATGACATAATATTATTGAGCTGGTAAAGCATAACCATGAACTAACAACGAATATTGTAACTAAAATCAGGTTAAATTGGTGAGGACAGGATGGCAATAGTTAATCCAAAACCTAACTCCACAATCATAAATAGAAAGTTGGAGAGACTGAGATCAGGAAGAGATAGACAAATGAGAAGGGAGTTTATGACTCATAAAGAGCTGAAGAGAGGAAAGGATGTAGAATGAGAAGGGCTGAGATGACTCAGGAAGAAAGAGAACAGAAGGGGAATTGATGTAGCTAAACCAAGTGGTAGTGAATAATGGATAAATGACCTCATCCTTCACTGGCAAATAAAACTAAATTTCCCTTTTTCTAGATTGATAATGTTAAAAAAACTGATAAAACTAGAGCACTAAGAGTGCAAACCCTCTGCATTAGTTAAAAATGCAATAATTTGCAAAAGAAGTCACTACTGTTAAATAGCTAAGTTCTTAAACATTTTCAGTTCTATTAATGAATATTTATGAATATAAAGTTTAACTGTAGCATTTAATTTTGGCCTGCTGGCATCTCTAGGATTTTTCACAAGTATCAAAGGCGGGCTTTATGTGCAGAATCAGCAAAATTCTATGCTTGGGACTGATCCACACTTACTAAAGCTCTTTTCCATGCTTGACACTCAGCCATACAGTTTTTACGAATTTCTGAGGACTTGATGGCATTCTATGGCTTTATCTATATTTACAGTTGATGAAGAAGCACACTTCCAGCTGCAGAGACTTCCCAACACCAGACAAAAAATAAAGATTAGCACTTACTGTTACTACAAAACGTATGTAATAAAACTGAACCGGGCGCAGTAAAGTTTATACACTCATGTGAATGCACATGATTCTAAATGGCAGGTAAACAAATGAATGATGAGTGTGGCTCTATAGCAGCACTCACCATATTGCCTGCTTTTCTCTTGTTTTCTCAAAAGCTAAACCAAATTTAAAAATAGTGGCAAGTTAAAGGGACTTTAATCATCATCTAGTTGGAGTTCCTCTTCTTTCAAAAAATCTGCCATCTTCGAGATCTGCTGCAGAATGAATGAATGTATAACAAGACTACTGGTAACCCTCTCGTTCATGCACACTCATGAGGGTTAATTAGGAATTCGAAAATATACCTATGATGTTGAAGACCAAAGAAGTTAATCTCAACTGGACTCTATTAGCTAACTAATTATCATTCACTTTTACTTATGCATCATTTCACACTTAGCTACCGAGCATGCTCAATTCTTCTTTTATGTACATGCGTATTACTATCACATTCACGTATCACCATTGTTACCCGTGGTCTCTTTCTCACTTCTCGTTGTTATTCAAACCGTTTTACATCTGAATTTTATCAAGCCACTGCTATACTGTATAATTGATACCTAGCTAATTAGCGAGAAGTCTGGAGCGGGGAATTGTTTCCAGTAAATGTTCCCAGTCTGTTACTGAGAGCAGAAGTCTCAGACATCAACCAAGAGGCCAGCCTTACAACCTGACTCGCTAGAGGTTAACTGTGCGTGAGTACTCCCCTCTTCATTTGGTCCTTCGCTATTCAAGTTAGTGGCAGTGGTAAGTTAATACGCTATTTGTCACAGTTATAATCTCTATGAACAGTATTTACTTGAAAATTCATTGTCCACTAGACTAACCACGAAGGTAAGTCTTGCGTAGGTATGTCCAGTTGTGTGCTTTACAGCTACTACTTAGCTAAAAATAAAACAATTAAATTATGTGACTTTTGTTATTGTTTTTTTTTTTCAATTCAAACAGTTGAGGGGAGTGGTTACTATGGCACTGAACCCCTTTACCGTATACCTAATTTAAAAACTAATTTTTTTTTTAGTGGCTCAAGTGTTAGAAGTTAATCTTTCGACAATAGTGTAGTTTTAGGCTCGCTTGCCATTTGTGCGGAAGCACACCATTAGTATATATGTTTGAATGGATGGATGCCATTATTTTGTACTTTGACCCTTGCATTTTTGTGTTAGCTTGGTGTTCGACCCTGTTCAAAACTTCACTAAACAGAATCCCTGGTTTATCGATCACTTATCACCCTAGAAATTGTATTGTTTACCGCTTTGAATTTTTTTGCGGTGCAGTTAAAACTAAAAAACTTGCCCAAGTTCCATTTCTATTTGAGTTAGTGGTGGTGGTAAGTTAATGTGCCATTTGTCATAGTTATTATCCCTACGCAACAGTATTTACTTGAAAATTCATTGTCCACTAGACAAACTACAAAGGTAAGTCATACGTAGGTAAATCCAGTTGTGTGAAAGTATTGTACATTACAGCTACTATTTAGCTAAATAATATCACAAAGAAAACGTTTAAATATAGTGACTTTTTTTTAAGCTTTTTTTTTCAAATTCAAATAGTTGCATATTTTCTCGTTCTATTGGCCAATATTATGTTAATTTAATAATTTCTTCTCAGCCTTTGTTTACACATTAGATGTATTATCTCTCTTTCACAGGCTTTTTTAAACAATACAGAGTCAAAAATATTTGGTCGCCACCGGGAATTGAACCCAGGACCACTTGCTAAGCACTTGTGCATTAAGCAAGCGGTCCTGGGTTCGATTCCCGGTGGCAACCAAATATATGCACTGAGTCCTTCACAATAGTGCACTCCTCTCCACAAAAGAGACAGGAAAAAACATTTATGCTGTTCAGATTGATTTGCACTTAGATGAAATGTCTAGTCAGACCAGACAGCACCTGCGTGAATGGGTAAATCACTCGGTTGTAAAAACTTCTTGGCACTTTCAATGAACAAGTATATTATCTATGTTGCATTCTGACTATACTTACTCCAGCTCAGTTTGAAAACTATCTTCACATCACTTACTTCCCTTCACAAATGATCTTTCCTTAAACTAGTAAGACATAAGTATAATAATAGCAAATTTTCTCGTTCTATTAGCCAATATGTGACAGGCTCTGGGAAAGGGTATAAATTTGCTCAAACAATTTTTTTGTTTATTTCAGTGAACTATGGTACAATAAATTACCTACCTGCTGATACCCTACAAAGTATCTGTTCTCCTAATTACAATGCAAAACATTCATTTTCTGTTTTGATTCGATTGCTGAATTTAACATAAAAACCACTTGTCAACTGAATTCCACATTCACACTTTGCCCAGATGTGAAAGAATGGATACAGATTATGATTAGGTTTTTAAAAAATTCCATAATTTGACCTAAACTCACATTTTTGCTTGAACTGCAAAAATTTGTGTTTAGTGAATTTGTACCTTTTTCCAAAGCCTGTCACATATTATGTTATTTTCATAATTTCTTCCTCAGTTTTTGTTTACTCATTAGATGTATTCTCTCTCTTTCACAGACTTTTTGTAAACAATACAGAGTTAAAAATATTTGGTCGCCTGAACCCAGGACCACTTGCTAAGCACTTGTGTGGCGTGCAAGCGGTCCTGGGTTCGATTCCCAGTGGCAACCAAATATTTTTTATTCTGTATAGTTTAAAAAAAGTATGTGAAAGAGAGAGAATACATCTAATTATGCTAATTAAAATTTAAAGTTAACATTAAGTTTGTGGTAAATTTTAAGACCAAATAGGTTGAGTTTTAATTAACATAATAGTGGCTGTTAGAACAAGAAAATTTGATATTATTATAATTATTTCAGCCGAGAATGACTGAATCATATAAAGACATAAGTAATGAGTCTAAATGATAAAAAGTTCAGGTAAGGATAATGAAATGGTCAGGTGATGAATGCTACAACATCAGATGTAATAGACACATACCATATAAAAGAGTATTATCACATTTATCTAACTTTTAATTGAAAGATAATTCCTGAAAGTGATTCTATATCCCAGACAACCTAATACTGCTAATAATACATATATTCTTCTGAAATAATGATCAAAATTTAATTTTTGCAGAAATGAAATAAAAAATGCACAATTTCACTAGTTTGCTCAATGCTGACCAATAGCAAAAAGTATATTTTATAAATTTTACTCAATAAATTTACTAGAAACTATGAACATATACTATGGCTTATACTCTGCTCCTAGATTCAGTGAAAAGCAAATTGCATTAATATTTTGAATTCCCCACGCTGACAGAAAATGAGGCAACTTTCTTCTGCTCATAAAAAAGTTCCCTCAAAAAGCTATTAAGATACATTGTTCAAGAAAAACCTGATGTTATACTAGTAGCCCAGCAAGTGGTTATGAGAAGCTGAACATGTGAAGAACAATTATAGGGAGAAAAAAAATAAAACTATGAACTTGTATGCAAACTACTGTGAATAAAAGCCAATCATTCTGCAGTAATATTTACATAAGTATATATATATTATATGCTAGCAAGTACCCCACCACACTGTGGCACCAGACATACTAATTTGTGGAGTGCAGTAGCATAAGGTAGTTTTATCCGTGGTTTTCCTCTACTGCTCTCTTTTTTTTCCCTCTGCCATCCTGGCCCCATTTTTCTTATTCCTCTTTTCAACTCATGGATTCCCTTCTCCTCTTTTGTTTACCTCACCAGAATACGTCGTTTCTGTGTATTTGTATTCCTTTCACTTAATTGTTGAAGTAGTTACATCAGTTAGCTTTTTCTCCCTTGCTTCTATTTTCATTGACCCTTGCACACTCCTGTTTCTTTGCCTCTCTTATACTCACTGTGGTTACCTACTGGATAAACACTCTTTCCCAACTCAGTTCAGTGACCTAGTGTTCAGTTTAATTGTACAAAATATAATAGGTTAATAAGGTACTTCAACATACTCCTGACTGTTAGGTTCTGACGGTTTAATGGTTTGAGTGCACACTCCATAATCAACTGAGAGGGTAGCTTACTTTTTTTCCCCCTTGTCAAACATTTTCCCATTCAGGTAATAATGATTCTTTACCAACTCTGATCAGCTCATGAATTATTCATGAATACACACCGTTGTCGTCGTTACTGACACTCAAGCATATTATTGTATAGATACCAATAGGATTATTATGATCTACAAATGTACTTAACTTACCTAAAATCGAAGCCATATTGATACAATAAAAGTATTTCAACAGCTTTGTGGTGACCATTTTCACAGCATAAATGCAAAGGAGTGTTACCTTTCTTATCTTCAACATGAGCTCTACATGATTTCTGAAGAAGATGCTTCATAACACTATATTTATATAAATTAATATTTATTATATAGTTATTCATATATTTCACATTGAGTACAAAACACAAAGTACCAAAATAACCACTTAGGTTTTTGCCTTTTGAATTGTAAATGATATAATCAAAGTGGAGCTAAATAATGATGAAGCACAAAAATGTGAACCCTCAGCTCTACTGTGCAGAAGCTACTATTACACTATCACTTCTCAAACAATTTGGAATATACTTAATTTGGTAGGTGTGTGTGTGTATATATATATATATAATACTTATTACATGAGTCAGAGTGTGATATGGTGAAATATTTCCCGAGCAGGCTAATTTATTTTCAAGAGCCAGAGATGAGTGAAAATAAAGCCTGAGAGTGAAATATCTCCATAACACTCTGACAAGTGTAATAAAGTGGTTTATTGCACATTAGATATCTTCACTACCTAGTTAGTACTAGAGGTAGGGTAACTCTAAGGTAAAGTTGGTTGTAGGGGCTACCCACACCCCCAGCTGATATTTTAGCAGCTGCTTTAACCTGCTCTAGTAGCTGTAAAAATAGGAGGTAGATGTAAAAACTGAGAAAATTGGAGGAAAAGTTTGGCTGGTTGCTATAACTACAAGGGTAATGAGCTTGCTCAGTACACTTGAAATACACGGTCAAGTACCTAAAAATATCATTGTGAAGATATCTAGGGTGGAATAAATAAGATATCTAGGGTGGAATAAATAAATATATATATATATTATAATTATAGTACTTATTACATGAGTCAGAGTGTGATATGGCAGGATAGAGCAGGCTAATTTATTTTCATAACTCAAAGGCAAGTGAAAATAAAGCCTGAGAGTGAAATATCTTGCCATATCACTCTGACAAGTGTTTATTCCACACTAAATATCTTCACTGGTAAAGTTAGTACTAGAGGAAGGATAACCCACAGCTAAAGTTGGTTGTAGGGGCTATCCACACTCCCAGCTGACATTTTAGCAGCTGCTCTAACCCTGTTGAGCAGGGTAAAGAGCAGGGTAAACCAAAGGAAGGTAGCTGTAAAAACTTGAAAAGTTTGGCCCTGTTGCTATAACTACAAGGGTAATGAGCTTGCCCAGTACAGCGTGATACCTTGAGTTATTTCATGGGTCATGTACCTAAAGATATCATTGTGAAGATATCTAGGGTGGAATTAAAAAAATATCATTGTGAAGATATCTAGGGTGGAATAAATTTTATTCCACCCTAGATATCTTCACAATGATATTTTTAGGTACCTTTTCAATTTTCTCTATTTTACAGCTACCTTCCTCTGGTGTATCCTGCTCTTTACCCTGCTCAACAGGGTTAGAGCAGCTGATCAGCTGGGGGTGTGGGTAGCCCCTACAACCAACTTTAGGCTGTGAGTTACCCTTCCTCTAGTACTAACTACAGTAGTGAAGATATCTAGTGTAAAATAAACCACTTATTACACTTGTCAGAGTGTTATGGCAAGATATTTCACTCTCAGGCTTTATTTTCACTCGTCTCTGGCTCTTGAAAATAAATTAGCCTGCTCGTGAAATATTTCGCCATATCACACTCTGACTCATGTAATAAGTATTATATATATATATATATATATAGCTCAATAGATATAAATACTGTCTCCATAGAAAAACTAGAAATATCCAGTGTGGACACACTGGTAGATTCAATGTGAAGCTCCAATTACAGTACTTGCAGCATAAATCAAAACCACCACAGGCAGCAAGAACCATAGGTTGTAATGGGTGTTACCCACAGTGCAAAAGTTATGATAGTACAGCCAAATATTACTAGTTCACTAGATTTTTTCTGAAATAATATCAAGCTAACATTTCTGGCACATTAAAGGGACTATTTTGATGTCTTTTTCAATATTCGTGGGGCCATGGTCTTCAAGATCCACTATTTTATTGATAGAATGACTGACTAACTAATTGACTGACTGACTGACTTAATGACAAAGTGAATAATATAACCTTCACACACATGTGCATTGAGGACTAACAATAACAAGTACCACCTAAACATTGCTTAAAAATACAAGATGAAAGAAAAGGGGGAATAATACTTATAGAGTAAAATTAGATCAAAACATAGAATTATTAAAGCAATGTTGCATTGTTTAACCCACACATAGACCAATCCTTAAATTTATTAACCACTATTATATTGTGTGTGCTCATATTACCTAGTATTATTAGTATGTAAAATGAACTTACTTAATATGACCTTTAGCTGCTGCAAGATGCATTGGAGTCTGCTCATCTTTGTTCCTTGCTTCTCTTCTTATTGAATTATTTTCGATAAGAATTTCAACACATTCACTGTATCCTCTTTCAACAGCTAATAATAATGGAGTATTAGTTTCTTTGTCAGTAGCATTGATAATTTTTCGGCATTGCTATAATAAGTAAGTCAGAAGCCATCAAGAACAGATTATACTTGTTATATACTTCAGCATCATTAGCAAGTGAACCAGTTCATATTTATTCTATTGTTTCAGCTAGAAGATTATGCTCAATAATTGAATTACTATTTTAGCTTACAATTTCCACAGAATAAAAAAATTATGGCATTCTTTATTTTATTTTACAGTATTTGTAATTTTCTTAAAGATCTGTAGTTAACATATTTATACTCCAAATAATCACAAATAAAATTTATGAATTTTTTGTAAGTAAGCAATTGGAACAGAAGTAGTGGCTTATAGCATATACAAAAGTCGCTGTCAGGGACGAGCCTTCCCTGACAGAGCTACTGGACCAAGACGTCAACAAGGCAACGTCGATTGGGAGTTAATGGACCGCATCAAGTGCTAATTAAGTGAATGGACTTGGTTACAAGGCAACGTCGATGGGGAATTAATGGACGGCATCAAATGCTAATTAAGTGAATGGACTTGTTTACTTGTTTGTGTGTATGTCACTTGTCACTAATATATATATATAGATGGGTGTTTTTTAACATTGCAGTTAGTCTAGCTAAAGCTCAGAATAGTTGCATTCACCTTGATTGTCGTGTTTGTTTGAATTATTCAATGAAAGTTGTCGTATATTATTGAACCTGACCAGACTTTAGCTAACTCTGTTAGTGTGATGGCCCGACAACCGTCACAGTTGGTGGCAGCGGTTTGGGAAACGACTGAACATTTGTATGGCAGATAGTCAGCCAGACTTGAAACAATATAACTTACGATCAAAACAGAAGAATAGAACAGACAGCGATCAAGATAAAAAATGCTGAATCGATGGCGACGGAGGAGACTACAACTGTGTTGCTGGCTTTTATAAAGGAAATGCAAGCAGATTGAAAGAAGGATGAAGAAAGAAGAATACAAGAGGAAGAACGAAGATCTGAAGAAAGGCGCTGTGAGCAGGAAAACTAGAAGAAACACGAAAGGAGACTGAGCAAATGGATGACGAAAGAAGACGAGACAAGGAATGGGGAGACTTGTTGGAAAAATTCGCTACTATTACAGCCAGTAGCAGAGTGGAGGTGGCTGATCACGCAGGTAAAGCTGAGAGCCGCTCAAGGGATGCCGACAAATTCGCAAATTTAGAAATCTCAAAAAGGAAAAAGACGAAGAGGTGTACTTCAATGCGTTTGAAGCACACATGGACAGCTACGCTGTGGACAAAGAATCATGGGTTAAACATCTCGCCCCAGTGTTGAATCCTGATGCCTCTGAAGTATATATGGGGTTGGACACGGGCGACCAAAAGGACTACACGAAAGTGAGGGATGCACTTTTCGACCACTATAGCATCGACAACAGTGCTTACCGTCGCAAGATGAACGAGAACGAAAATCAGGCGAAACTTGGACAGTGTGCGGTCAGAGATACACGAATCTGGCCAGGCGATGGCTTGGAGGTTGCACTACTGTCAATGAAGTCGTGGATAAACTGACCATTGATGCTATGACCAAGTTGATGCCGAGACAACTGAGCAACCACATGAAGGACCGTCATCCCGATACAGCAGCAATAGCATCAAAGTTGGCGGATGACTTTGTGCGCACTAGGGGATGGAACTACAATGCGTCCGAAAAGTCCAGTGCGGATAACTCAAAAAAATATAGTCGCCGCGAAGAAAAACCGACTGTGAATCCTGCTCAGGCTGAGCAACCGAATGGGCATGAAAATGAAGAGATAAAATCACCGGTACCACCTGGAAGTAGTTCTACTTCAGGTAAGAAGTTTATTGATCCCAAGTACTTTGACAAGGAAAAGGGGAGTCAGTGTTTCCGCTGTCATGAATGGGGCCACAAGATACGAGATTTCCCAAAGAAGGTTTGTGGTGCCGTTCGGAACACTCCTTCACCTGGAAAGAACTGGCACAAATTAGATGGATTCGTCGGAGTACATGCGTGCAGCATCGGCCTAGACTCGGGGGCTGACTCTACGGTGATTGCTGAGGATCTAGTACCGGAGGCGGCGTACACAGGTGCTACTCAACATATTGCTGGAGCGCACGCGGTGGGCCGTGATATGCCGTTAGCGAACATGAAAATCACTATTGGAGGGAGACGTTTCTGGGTCACAGCTGCGGTGGTCCCTAACCCACCCCACTACGTTTTACTAGGCAGAGACTGTGAAGAGTTGCCAGTTTTGTTGCAAGAAGCCTTGACGGAGGGAAAGGAGCATGAAGTAGCCGTAGTTACTAGACGTCAGAGTGCCGTAGAGGAGCTTCAAAGGCGCTTGGATGAAACCGCCGACGAGAAACTAGAAACTGAATCGGTATTCCCATTTGGAGCCGACTTTGGGGAAGATTTTTTCTCTACGGAGACAACCGATAAGCAGAAGAAATTGAGGCAACAAAGGAGGCGGGAGAAACAACAGCATTTTCGTCAGAACTCGGACGACTTAGAGGACGAGTTGGCTTGGACCAAAGGAATTTGTTGCTGAACAGCGAAAGGATTCATCACTTCAACCACTGTGGGAAGTCGCCGAAAACGATCGCCGTGAAGAGGACCGAGTAGAGAATGATAATAATGAGCAAATCAAAGTAGAAAATGGCTTGCTGTGCCGTGTCCGGACTGGTAACGGTGAGCCAGTTAAACAGCTAGTAGTGCCGCAATCATACAGGATGAAATTTTATCATTGGCGCACGGATCCCCACTGGCAGCTCACCTAGGAAGACGGCGCACATTGAAAAAATTGGGACGAAGATTTTATTGGCCAGGAATGAATACTGCAGTCAAGCAAATGGTCAAAGAATGCGTGGAATGTCAAAAGAGTAACCTAGTTAAGCAAGGCAAAGATCCACTTCATAACCTTCCAGTGATTACCACGCCCTTTGAACGGGTTGCTGTGGACATTGTGGGGCCTGACGGAGCGAAAGAATTGGTACCTTTTGACACTAATCGACATGGCTACTCGTTATCCTGAGGCCATTCCACTTCGAAGAATGGACGATAACTCGGTGATAGATGGACTACTGAATTTCTTTGGACATTTCGGACTGCCAAAAGAATTGTTGTCTGACAGGGGCACGAATTTTACCTCAAAGCTGATGATGGAAACCTGCAAGCAACTCGGCGTTGGTATAATTCTCTTGTCACCCTATCACCCTGAATCAAATGGGATATTAGAGTGATGGCACAGCACTTTGAAGGCTATGCTGAGAAAATCCGGTAAAGGAAGAAAAGAATGGGACTTACTACTGCCTACACTATTGTTTGCTTATCGGGAAGCAGCTCATGAAGCAACCGGGTTTCGCCGTTTGAATTGGTTTTCGGAAGAGCGGTTAGAGGACCTCTAGATGTCGTCAGAGAGCAGTGGGAAGGAACAGAGACATTGCCCATTTCAGTGGCTGAGTATTTGACAAATCTTTACGAGAAAATGGATGAGGACCAGCGAGCGAAAGCGAAGTACAAAGAAATTTAGGACAAAAGAAGTACGCAACCGTCGTTCCAAGTAGGAGATTCAGCCCTGGTACTCATGCCAGAAGGAAGTAGCAAATTAGAAGCGAGCTATACGAGACTTTCCAAATTGAAGAGCTAGTGTCACCAGTGACCTACCATCTGTCAGTACCTGGTCGGAAGAAAGGTCGAGTACTGCATGTGAATCTCTTAAAAGAATGGAACACACCGACCGCTAATGCACTTGCAGTCGCAGTAGTACCTGAAGGATGGCATGATGATGAAGGAGACATTGTTACATTGGATACGGGTTGCTCGGAAATGCCCAACTATGGAGATAATCTGACTGAAGACCAAGTATCAGAGGCGAAGTTGCTACTGAGGAAATATCCAGAGTTATTCAGCGCTACTCTGGGTGAAACAGACAGGGCAAGCCATGAAATCAGAACGGGAACGGCAAAGCCAGTTCGATCGGCTCCTTACAGAATTCCGATAGCATACATCAATTCTGTAAGGGAGGAATTGAAAACAATGGAAAACTTGGGAATCATTGAACCCTCCACCAAGAGTGCGTGGTCTTCGCCTTTGGTAACGGTAGCCAAGAAGGATGGAAAACTACGGTTGTGTGGTGATTATAGACGGGTAAATGCAGTGACTGAAGATGATCCTTACTGTATGCCACGTCAGGATGAAATGCTAGACAAGATTGGATCAGCAAAATTTATTACCAAGCTCGATATGTTGAAGGGGTACTATCAAGTGCCAATGATAGCCAAAGACAAGGAGAAAACAGCGTTCGTGACACTGCTGGGTAAATACCAGTTTAAGCGCATGCCGTTTGGCTTGAAAAATGCACCGACCACGTTCCAGAGGCTAGTTGACCAGATATTCGATGGGCTGTCAGATTACGTAGCATTCTACATAGATGACGTAGCAATATTTTCTTTGTCGTGGCCAGAACATTTAGTGCATTTGGAACAGGTGTTTGAAGTATTGAAATCAGCTGGATTGACTTTGAGGACTGACAAATACTTGGTTGGTGCCGACTCCTGTGTCTTCCTGGGTCATCAGATTGGAGGGGGAATAGTGAAACCATTGAAAGCCAAGATTGAAGCAGTACAGAGTTTTCCTTACCCAAAGACGAATCAGGATATTCTAGCTTTCTTGGGGCTGACTGGCTACTATCGGCATTTCATTCCCCACTATGCAGCCAGAACAGTGAACCTAACAGATGCTTTAAGTAGCTCACGTCCAAGCATTCTCGGTTGGACTGAAGATATGAAACAAGAGTTTGAAGATATGAAGTCAGCTCTCACTGGAGACGGAGTGCTAATTTCTCCTAATTTCAACTTACCCTTCTAGCTTCAAACGATTGCTTCTATCAGGGAAATTGGTGCTGTTCTCAGTCAGAATATTGATCGAGATACAGAAAGGCCAGTGGCATACTTCTCCAAGAAACTCAATAAGGCTCAGATCAATTATACTGCAACTGAGAAGGAGTGCTTGGCAGTTGTGAAAGGAATTGACCACTTTGCAGTTTACCTGTTGGGAAGAAATTTTCTTCTTCAGACCAACCACAAAGCACTTCAACAGATGAAAATGATGGATAACAGAAACCAAAGGTTGATGCGATGGGCTCTAACTCTTCAGCCATACAACTTTTACATTCAGTATCGACCGGGAAGGGAGCTAAAAAATGCAGATGCTTTGTCTAGACAAAACTTTCCAGAGCTTTCGCCTGGGGAAGGAGGGGGAGATGTCAGGGACGAGCCTTCCCTGACAGAGCTACTGGACCAAGACGTCAACAAGGCAACGTCGATTGGGAATTAATGGACTGCATCAAGTGCTAATTAAGTGAATGGACTTGGTTACAAGGCAACGTCGATTGGGAATTAATGGACGGCATCAAATGCTAATTAAGTGAATGGACTTGCTTACTTGTTTGTGTGTATGTCACTTGTCACTAATATATATAGACGGGTGTTTTTGAACATTGCAGTTAGTCTAGCTAAAGCTCAGAATAGTTGCATTCACCTTGATTGTCGTGTTTGTTTGAATTATTCAATGAAAGTTGTCGTATATTATTGAACCTGACCAGACTTTAGCTAACTCTGTTAGTGTGACGGCCCAACAACCGTCACAGTCGCACTATTTTTTGCTCAAGTAAATAGTGACAATTTGAAACTTTATGTAAAATTAATATTTTCTTGACTACTGATAGAAATAAGTCAATTAATTGGGAAAATGTAATACTGTGGGCATTAGCTATAAACAAAGAATACTGCAAAATTCATAACGAGAATTACTAATATGACTAAACTACCATCTAACCAATTTTCATTCCTGATTCTTTAAACAGTTGCAAATATAAATTAAAATGTAGTAAAATAACAACAATAATATATATAATAATAGGAAATTTTCTCTTTTTTAACAGCCAATATTTTAATTATAACTTAACCCCGACGTTTTTCGACTTCTTGCCTTCAGGGGTCAACTGAGGTCGAACTCTCCGCGGTGATATTATAACACAAAATAAACAGCAAGATTTCTGGAGGGCACGCTTACTGTTTATTTTATCCTGGAGGGTGATTTGCGCGCAGCATGGACAGCCAGCATCCTGGAAGCGCTAAACCTATTTCTCTAGTAAACTTGTTGTCAGGTGTCATCTGTATGTGTAGAGCTTCCTTGATCTTCAACTCACAATTCTTACTGGCTCTGTCTACAACTCTTACCTCTTCCCATTTAATGGGGTGATGCTGCTGCCAAGCATGTTCAGCAATGGCTGAAACCTTCTCATCACCTCTCGTACAAGCATCCTAATGTTCTTTTACTCTCTGCTCAAGCCTTCTAGTTGTTTCACCTATGTATACTTTACCACAACTGCAGGGTATACTGTACACTATGGATGACTCTGTGGTAACAGGTATAGTATCTTTGACTTTAGTAAGATGTGATCTTAGTGTCTACCCGACTTAAATGCTGTTTTGATGTCAAAGTCTCTACACACTCTCTGAATGTTCTCACTCAATCCTGATATGTACGGAATAGTAAGAATCAAACCTTTCTCCTGCTCAGTATTGGTGTGATCTTTAGAAGGTAACTCTTTAGAGCCTGCCCTAATGGTTGCGTTGTCATAACCATTACACTTTGAAGTACTCTGTGTAGGTGTTTCTCTTCTTCCTTCAAGTTTTCACTCATGTTAGTTACCCTCCTAGCTCTCTGATACAAGCATCTCACTACTCCTCTCTTTACATGATTAGGATGATGAGACTTAAAGTGAAGGTATCTATCTGTGTGTGTAGGTTTTCTGTACACAGGGACGTAAGCATACCATCACTCTCTCTCTTTAATAAGCAATCCAGAAAAGGTAACTTACTATCTTCCTGTGCTTCCATGGTAAATTTTATAGAAGGTCTTACAGAGTTTAAATGGTCCAACAAACGTTTTTCACTTCCTTTCTTAACTATGCAAAAGGTGTCATCTACATATCTCTTCCATAATACAGGTTTAACTGGAGCTGAGTTTAAATCTTCTTCCTCAAAGAATTCCATGTACAAGTTGGCCACAACTGCGGAAACAGGAGAACCCATGGCTGCTCCATCTACTTGTTCATAACAGTTCCCGTTGTACTTAAAGTAAGTTGACCTAAGGCAGACGTCTAATAATTCCGTGATGCACTCAGGAGATAGACATGTTCCCTCATTTAGACTCTCATCATTCTGGAACTTATCTCTGATCACAGATACTGCCTCATCTATTGGAACATTGGTGAACAGGGAAGACACATCAAGACTCACCATCATTTCGTCAGATCTCAAGCATACATTATGAACTGTTTGCATGAAATATGTTGAATTCTTTATGTATGATTGTGTCTTACAAAACAATGGAGATATCATTTAAGACATGAACTTTGATAAATTGTAAGATGGTGATCCAATGCAGGAAACTATAGGTCCAAGTGGGATTCCTAACTTGTGTATCTTAGGAAGACCATAAAGAAGAGGTGATCTACATCCAGTCGGTCTTAACCTGTTGTACAACATAGTAGAAATTTTACCTTCCCTTTCTAAGTTCTTTAATATATGACCTATTTTAGTTTCCTGAGTCTTAGTTGGATCCTTCTTAACAAGTCTGTAAGTGCCTGATTGTATTAACTGGGTGAGCTTAGAATGGTATTCTTCCTTATTCATGAGCTGTGGCTCTGCCTCAGACATATGTTTTAATTCACTTTTTTTTAGCAGCATCACCCCATTAAATGGGAAGAGGAAAGAGTTGTAGACAGAGCCAGTAAGAATTGTGAGTTGAAGATCAAGGAAGCTCTACACATACAGATGACACCTGACAACAACAAGTTTAATAGAGACATAGGTTTAGCGCTTCCAGGATGCTGGCTGTCCATGCTGCGTGCAAATCACCCTCCAGGATATAATAAACAGTAAACGTGCCCTCCAGAAATCTTGCTGTTTATTTTGTGTTATTATATCACCGCGGAGAGTTCAACCTCCGTTGACCCCTGAAGAGGACTTCGGCAAGAAGTTGAAATGTCGAGTTAAGTTATAATTAAAATATTGGCTGTTAAAAAAGAGAAAATTTCCTATTATTATAATTATTTCAGCCGAGAATGGCTGAATCAATTATATATATATATTTATTGCAGCTTTGATATTTTTACTTGAATATTTCCGCATCACGCGAGCGTTCTGTATTCTCCCATATTGTACGGTTTATATTGTACGCTCGTTGTAGCGCGTGCGTAGCGAGTAAAATCAATGAAAATTGTATTGTAACCGGTTGAGAAAAATTTCAAAGAAGCAATAAATCACTTATCACACTCGTCGTACAATATGGGAATGATATTTTCCTCTCACGCCACATTTTCACTCGCCTTTGGCTCGTGAAAATATTTTGCGTGCTCGTAAAATATTTTCCCATATTGTACTCTGACTCGTGCTATAAGTATTATATATTATATATATATATATAATATATATATAAAATATATATATATATTATAGCTATGAAGTAATATACTCAAATATAATAATTATAGAATACAAAAGCAATTAAGGTATACTTACATTAGCAATTTCTTTCTTTTGTAATATACTCTGAAAACGAAACACCAGAATATATTTTATACTATAATTTTCAAGAAAATTTCAATTTTTGTAACTTTTTTAAACATTAAGTGACAAATTAATACTATACATGAATGAAGGATCAAAGGTACAAACCCTCAGCACTAGTTAGCTATTCCTATAGGTGCCCACTTTTCTGAAAGAAAAATTGGCACAACCACCTCTAAATAAACATTTAAATTTGATATGATAAGAATAAGAGGTACTTCAATGGGATTTCACTTTATCAATTACTGCGGGAAGGTTCACAATGCCAAAAGGTATGGCTATCATTACTGCTATGAGAAATTATGCTATATAATACATATATATTATTCATTTGATACAGGAGAATATCACGAGTCTGTTGGCTTAGTATTTACGCGAGTGCCGCAGGCACGAGCGTAAATACCACCAATCAGACGAGTGATATTCTCGGGTATCCAATGGATAATAAATTTATTAGGTACTGCTCATGCACGAATACCTTGGTAACAAGAAATTTACCTAGGGGGACGTAATAACCCAACGTAATAACTATGAACACAGGTGATATGGAAAAATATTGCCCTAAGCCACATCCTGTTTAGTTTAATGCATTTTCTATGTGGCAACAGTTATCAGGCTCTGTTCAGTACCTAATAATGCATATTACAATTTGTGTTTTATCGATGCTATAGAAATTGTATTGCTATAACCTGATTGGTGCGACTGCTAGGAGAAATGATTAAAGCAAGGAAAATTCCACAAATAGGAAAAAAATGGTAAGGAAGTGGGAATTGCTGGGAAAAAACTGGGAGCATCAGCAACTATGTATACAAAACCATTCCTCAAACCAAAAGAATTATTTGATATACACTTAATCAGGTATCAATATAGCCTGTGTGATGAAAACAGCAAATGTAAATGCTGTCTTCACAAGAGAAGCTAAACATATAAAGCACATTAATCGATGAAACTCCATTTTCAGCACTTTATAAACTACTAAAAATGAAGCACCAAAGGTGCAAACCCTCAGCGCTATTAAACACTACGTAGCTATTACAATATAATCTCCTTCCAAAAGAATAAGCAATCTGTTAGCTATTTTTAACGAGGTATCAAAATAGCTTGACCAATGAAAATGGTACATGGAATCGCTGTCTCCATAAGAGAAGAAGCTAAAATAGCCAGAAACACTCACCTGTATACATTTTCAACACGAAACTTCACTTCTTTTAACTCCATTAACTTCCGTGGAGTAACACTTGGGAGCCTGTGCATAAAGCAAACTACACCGCTGGCTGCAGAAATTATTTGCTCACATGATTATGACGTGACGCTAGGGGGTGTTGCCATAAAAGCTGGTACCTACGCGGAGTTGAAAGCTTCGCGTTTTCTCAACGATTAGCCCGAAATTTAAAAAAAAAAGCACAATAAAAGGTCTTAAATCTTCATCCTGAGTAGTTCATACCTAAATCAACTGTTAATTGTCAGTAATCTCCAAAATCAGAGCGTGATAGACAGACAGACAGACAGACAGACAAACAGACAGGACGACTACTATAACCCTCTCGCATATTATGCACGCTGAGGGTTAATAAAAGCAAAACTACAGCGGAAAGCAAGAAATTATTTGCTCATGTAATCACAATGTGCCAATAGCATACTGTTGTAGTGAGATCCTTTTTAACTATTTGTATGAGTAATAGCACTGTGTAACTGTGCTATTTGGGATTAATTGATGAGCAAGCGAAGCGAAGCGAGCAAGACACTATATAGTGGCGTCAAATTGAAAAAGGCGAAGTTTTGAAATTATGTCTGGTAAAGGGTATTCAATGCCATAGTAACCACAACTTTTTGTGACTTAACAAAACTGAGAGTTGAATGTTGCAATACAGATAAGCCTTGTTCTTAGGAATCATAATTTCAACCTCAAAGTTTCTGCCAGAGAGGATGTTTCACCTTCCTGCAGTTTCGCATTCTTCCTGCTATAGCAAGACCAGCTATAGAAAAAGTATGCTCAATAGGAGCAGATGATCCTGAAACACAAAGAATGTCAACAGATACAGACCATACAGTTGGGAATACCTTGTTCTCAACCCAGAACTGCAAAGGACCCTCTTCACCAGGATAAGCATGAATCTTGTCCAAGTATTGTTCTACTTACTGAACAACTGGCAAATACAGCCACGGAGACTGAATGATTTGACATGCACATGCTAAGGGAGGGGGCTGAGCTAGATAGTGAATCAACCACAGACTGCTGTATCCAACAATTTGCTTAAGCCAAACAATTTACTCAGGTGAAAAAAAAACGATATGGTAAAGGGTTTTGCTTCCTGGGACTACCACTTGTCATTCGTCTTCTTTCAGTAATGTCACAATTAATGTTTAGCTATATTTTTAGTTTGATTAAAAAAAAATTTAATTTTAGTTTTTATTAATCAGCTCTATGACTTTTAGTTTTAGTTTTAGTTATCATCCTATGTGAAATTTAGTTCTGGTTATTTTACTAAAATGTTCTAGGTGCAACTAAAATTAATATTAGTTTTAGTTTTAGTTAACCAAACAACATTAAAGAAAAGTCATTAAAAATTGTAGGGCTGAGTGTCAAGCATGTAAATGGCTAATTCTAAGCATCATGCCCATTTAAAACTCCTGAAGAATTTTAGATATGCAAGCAGGCCAAAGTTATATGCCATAGTATACTCATAAATTGAGCAAACAATAATAGTTATAATAAGCTGAAAATTCAAGAACTTTATAGTTATTAACAGTAGCGACTTCTTTTGCAATTTATTACATTTTAACTAATGCTGAGGGTTTGCACTCTATGTGCTCTAGTTCATTAACCCTGAGAGCGCATGTGTGAGAGGGTTATAGTTGTCTTTTTGTCATTCATTCATTCACTCTAGAGTCAACAGCCGATCTCAAAGATGGCGGACTTTTATGCCTTGAGAAAAGAGGAAGTCCAACTAGATGACGATTTAAGTCCCTTTAAATTGCCACTTTTTCAATTTTGGTTTAGTTTTTGAGAAAACGAGAGAAAAGGCAAACTACAGTGAGTGCCCATGCCCATTCAATCGTTTAGCTGCCATTTAGAATCATGCATACGCACATGAGCATACAAATTTTACCACCGGTTCAGATTTGTTGCTCGCATTCTGGTGTTTGGAAGTTTGTTCTACTGGATGTGTGCTTCTTTAATCAATTGTAAGTGTGCCTGCTCTCCAAACAATGTTTCGTAAGTGTTTGTGTAGCGTGCATGTCAGAAAGTTGAAATATTTTTGTGGCTTTTATTTTTCTACTAAGACAGGGTTAAATACTAAAGCCAGAGAATGCCATAAAGTCCTCAGAAAGTCTTAAAAACAGTATTGCTTAGTTTAAGCGAATCCAGAGATGCAAGCAGACCAATTTAAAATACTCTAGCTAAACAAGCCATAATTTATATTCATATATAGAACAAAACTACTTCTGTTAAAAGCTGAACATTTAAGAACTTGGCAATTCAACAATAGTGACTTCTTTTGCATATTATTGCATTTTTTTAAAAACTAATGCTGAGGGTTTGCACTTTAGTTATCACGGAAAACATGAACAGTTGTCAAAAGTAGTATATGCAAGCTTCACCACATCCTGTCCCCAAATGGTTGTCGGGTAAAGGGTCTAGCCGGCAAGACTATACCTATAATAGCATAACTCAAATTATTCACCCTTAATACTGTCTTGCTTTCTTTGCTCACTCGTCAACTAATATCCCCCCATTTCAAATTGGGTCACCCTCCTTATAATGTTTCTTGGTCCCCAATTACTCTGTGCTTAATTTTTTATGCTGTATTTAACAATTCACTATACAGCAGAAAGTAAAAACTAGATTCATAAAACACGATAAAATTTTGAAGTATTCAGTATATTTTATTTACTCACCTTTAAAAAATTTGCATGGTTTCCTTCAACAGCGATGTGTATAAAATTTCTGCCATTGTGGTCAACATCATTTACATCAGCACCATTTTTAAATAGTGCTTCAAATACTTCTGCATATCCTCGAATTGCCGCACATAATAAAGGTGTATCCAATTCTTTATTAACTAGCTGCAGATGCTGCTGTAAGTCGTCTTTATTTCTATTTAGACTAAAAAACAATTATTGATGCAAAATAATTTGTAAATGTAAGAACTACACAATTTTAATTAAAAGTTTTCCTACATATTATTATAACTTAAGAGGAAATCAATTGAACTCGGCCAAATATAAGACATTCTATCATTATATGTGTAGTTGTTTTACTGTCTCCATCAACTAATCTGATTTGAAGATGGCTATCTAGGATTTAAAAACGGTTTTATCAAACAAGAATGTCAAGATTTGTGAACAATACTTTTATTTCAATGTAATTCAGGTATTGCCAATATAGCTACTACAATGATTGGCACTCTTGAAAATGAATCGTTACATAAATAGCTTAATTCAGCACATTATTAAGTTGAGAATTTGATTTAAGAGAGAATACAGATACTGTAGAGCATATATGCATGTAAACTTTGTAGCAAGCTGTGTTGAAGCATATGTTTTGTTTATTATACTACACCTCACAAAATATTGAATACATTCAGCAATTTTGGTGTATTTGCTTCTTAAAATTAAACTTCTGAACTATGCATCAATAACGTTTATACTTTGCCGATTCTGATTTTATGAGTTTCTTTTTTTTTCATAGGCAAGGCCAAGCACTGTGCCAGGATTCATAGCTGCCAACTTGCATGAAGTCATTTTAATTATCAAAATTGTTCAGATTCAAGCACAATACTATATGATAGAGTTGCACCGATACTTTTTCGATATCGGTATCGGTCATCAACACTGCCAGTCGTACGGATATAATTAACCACTAGAAAAAATTTCGTATTTGCCACATGGACACTGAACGGACGAGTTCTACTAGCTCTTAAATTGCGTAAAGACAAAGAAACTTAACTACGATGTCTAAAAAGAGGTCACCAATTTGGCACTACTTTGTTCCTGGCACTGAAGACTCTAGACTAGTATCATTATATTTTTAATTTTGTAAAAATTAATTTTTCAAAATTCAATGAATATATATCTATCTGTTATCGGTGTGGTAACGGCTAAGGAACTTCAGAGACACATCGACTGTAACACTTCTTGTCACTTTCATTCATGTACCACTTCACACCAATTAACAACTCTTTCATAGCTAATGCATGCATAAACACCATGGTTTTGAGTACACCATATATTAGTCTATTCTTTCTGTAACTTCAGTCATTCTTTATTCATGAAAAGTATCAGACTGGTTCTTGCGCCGCTTCGTGTGCTAAGCCAAGTTACTACAATCGGTATCGTAGATACAATATCGGTTATCGGTACATCGGTAAAATCTTCCATTGGTGCAACTCTACTACATGATGCCAACTCAAGAACTGCAGTTATAGTATATATAATATATTGACCACCCTAGATATCTTCACAATGTTATCTTTAGGTACATGACCCGTAAGATCTCATGGCTGTATTGTGCACACCCATTACTAGAGTAGTTATCTGGCCTGGGGTACCAGTTTTCAGGGTTTTTACAGCTACCTTTCTCAACAGTGAAATGATAAATTAGTGGAATTAAAAAAAATCAACGAATAAAACAAATCCTTGAAAAAACAGATTTTCGTTGGTATGTTGAGAGTGAGACTGTAGCATAGCAGTACCTCTCAACAGTATAAATACAAAATTTGAGTGCTTGTTTGCTGGCTGGTTGTCATAGCTCAGTGGCTGAGCACTTGTGCATTAAGCAAATGGTCCTGGGTTCGATTCCCGGTGGCGACCAAATATTTTTAATTCTGTATTGTTTATAAAAAGCTTATGTAAGAGAGAGAATACATCTAATAAGAAATAGACTGACTGTGTCAAGTAAAATTGATGGGATATGTTTCATTCACTATTGTATTTTATTCCATCAATTCTATTTTTAAAGTTTCTATATAAAATTATTACAAAAATAGAGCCTCCTATTCATAAAATTATATATACTTACTACACGAGTCAATGTGATATGGTAAACTATTTCATGAGCAAGGCTAATTTATTTTCCTGAGCCAGAGGCTGCAAGTAAAAGTAAAGTTTGAGAGTTAAGTATCTTGCTATATCAATTTAACGAGTATAATAAGTGCTATTAGAGCGCATCACTAGTATATTATATTAAATAATAAATACTACTAGTGATGTGTGACTATATTACTATTGTTTACCTTACTTTATACTTAAGCGCAGAAGTGTGATAAAATTCCTGCGAAAACGCTTCTTTTCAAGAAACAAAAAGTTGATTCGACCGGTTACTATGGCATTTAAGACCCTTTTCCAGACTTAATTTCAAAACTTCGCCGTTTTCGGGGGATACAGAGTGCCGCTTGTTGGTTGTCAAGAGCCATTGGTAGTCAGAATGCCACAGTATTAATGCTAAAGAAGCTACTACTACTAGAGGGAAGCTGAGGTAAGTACGTAATTTCATATTTTGAGCTAAATATGCAAAATAACTCTGGCCTTTCTTTTTTGTAGCTAAGAGCTTGTTGTCAACAGTGACTGGTAAATTGAAATAGTCAGAATGACTCAAATTTGGTACTACAAAAGTTACCACTGCTCAAGAAAATGAGGTAAGAAAGTAATTTTTTATTTGTGTGCTAAAATTGATTGTCTTTTGTTTTTGTAGGTGAGAGCTTGTTGTCAAGAATTCAAGGTAATTCAGATGTTCAAAGTAACTTCAATTTGATACTACAGAAGTTATCAATACTCAAGAATGAGGTAAGTAGTAATTCCATATTTATTGGCTAAAATTTACAAATAATAACACTGGTTTATTTTTTATCGTAGCTGAGAGCTTGTTTTCAAGAGTTACTGGTGATTGAGATTATCAGAATGGTTGATGTTTGATACTACAAAAGTTACCATTAATCAGGTAAGAGAGTGATTATGTATTTGTTTGCTGAAATCAAATGTCATAACTGCTATTATAGTGTTTGCATGAAGTAAGCTAAAAATAGTAACATTTTATGTTACCTAACTATCAGGCTCGCTCGCCATTTGTGCTCAAGCACACCACTAGTTGGCGAGCGAGCGTAGCGAGCGAGACAGTATTAGGGGTGGATAATGCAAAATCGGGTATATGTTATATATATGTATGTATGTATGGATGGTACGTATGCCCTTTTAACGCGCGCGCGGGAAACTTTTTCCTCCAAAAAACACGGCTTTTTAGGCTTGACCCCAGTTTATTCTGAAACTACAGCATTAAGCAAGCCTTATATTATACTTAAGCTCCAAAGTGTGAGAAAATTCCTGCGAAAATGCTTGATTTTCAAGAAACAAAAAGTTGATTCGCCTGGTTACTATGGCATTGAAGACCCTTTTCCAGACTTAATTTCAAAACTTCGCTGTTTTATGGGGGGATACGGAGTGCCGGTTGTTGGTTGTCAAGTGCCGTTGGTAGTCAGAATGCCGTAGTATTAATGCTAAGGAAGCTACTACTTCTCGAGGGAAGCTGAGGTAAGTACGTAATTCCATATTTGTTAGCTATATATGCAAAATTAACTCTGGCCTTTCATTTTTGTAGCTAAGAGCTTGTCAACAGTGACTGGTAAATTCAAATAGTCAGATTGGCTCAAATTTGGTACTACAAAAGTTACCACTGCTCAAGAAAATGAGGTATATAAGAAAGTAATTTTGTATTTGTGTGCTATAATTGATTGTCTTTTGTTTTTGTAGGTGAGAGCTTGTTGTCAAGAATTCAAGGTAATTCAGATGGTCAAAGTAAGTTCAATTTGATACTACAGAAGTTATCAATACTCAAGAATGGTGTAAGTAGTATTTCCATATTTGTTGGCTAAAATTACAAATAATAACACTGGTTTATTTTTTATCGTAGCTGAGAGCTTGTTCAAGAGTTACTGGTGATTGAGATTATCAGAATGGTTGATGTTTGATACTACAAAAGTTACCATTAATAAGGTAAGAGAGTGATTTTGTATTTGTTTTCTGAAATCAAATGTCATAACTGCTATTATAGTGTTTGCATGAAGTAAGCTAAAAATAGTAACATTTTATGTTACCTAACTATCAGGCTCGCTCGCCATTTGTGCTCAAGCACACCACTAGTTTATCAGTATATATGGACGTACGTATGTCATTTTGTACTTTGACCCTCCGTATTTTGTGTTCGCTCCGCGTTCACTCCCGTCCCAAACTTCACTAAACAGAATCCTCTGGTTCACCCGTATCACTTTAGAAATTGATTTGTGTACTACTTTGAATTCTTTTGCGTGTGCAGTTAAAACTCTAAAACGTATGGGAGTTCCATTTCTATTGAAGTTAGTCGCTATTTGTCACAGTTATAAGCCCTACTCAACAGCATTTACTGGAAAATTCATTGTCCACTAGACGAACCACGAAGGTAAGTCTTGCGTAGGTATGTTCAGTTGTGTGAAAGTATTGTGCATTACAACTACTATTAAGAATATCACAAAGAAATGTTTAAATAACGTGACTTGATTTTGTTGCTTTTTTTTCAATTCAAACAGTGTAGGGGAGTGGTTACTATGGCATTGAATCCCCTTTACCATATATGCGTAATTTAACCGACTTTATTTTAGTAGTTTGAATAACAATAGTGTAGTTTAAGGCTCGCTCGCCATTTGTGCTCAAGCACACCACTAGTAATCATGTATATACAGTAAAGGGGATTCAATGCCATAGTAACCACTCCCCGCAACTGTTTGAATTGGAAAAAAAAAAAAAAAAAAATCAACAAAAAGACAAATCACATTATTTGAACGTTTTCTTTGTTATATCCTAATGCACAATACTTTCACACAACTGAACATACCTACACAAAACTCACCTTCGTGGTTAGTCTAGTGGACAATGAATTTTCAAGTAAAAACTGTTGTGTAGGGCTTATAACTGTGACAAATATATAGCGTATTAACTTACCACTGCCACTAACTCAAATAGAAATGGAGCTCCCATAAGTTTTGAGTTTTAACTGCTCCCGCAAAAGAATTCAAAGCGGTAAACAATTCAATGATACGGGTAATGATCGATAAACCAGAGTATTCAGTTTAGTGAAGTTTGGGACGGGGTCGAACACCGAGCTAACACAAAAATATGTAAGGGTCAAGGTACAAAATGACGTACATACGTCCACACATATAAGCAAACAAATATCCCCGATTTTCAATTGTGTTATCCCTGAGGGTATCGTACTCACTCTGCTCGCTCGTCAATTATTTAATGCTTAACTAATACTTACGTTTTTAGCAATAAGTTGACTAATTCCAGCTCATTATATCTTACAGCATGAAACAATGGAGTTTCATGATATTTGTCTTCTTCTTTTAGAAGTTGTAAGCCTTGTCTTTGTTTTAATAACACTTCAGCTACTTCTTTTCGCCCCATGCGAGCAGCTACGTGAAGAAGATTTCTTCCCCTTTCATCCTTGGCCAATATACTGTAGTCATGATCGATAAGTAGAGATACGATTGTCTCATCTTCTTGTTCACAAGCATAGTAGAGAGCAGTTTTACCATTTTTTATATTTTTCTCAGGAACAGAACTAGGTAATATTTGGGAATCATCTGGAGCATCAACTTCACCTCGTATTAAGCATTTTATTACTTTTGTATTTCCCGCACGACAACCTACTTGAAAAGGAGATTTTTTTACCTCTTCAGTATTTGTAATGTCCTCCAAAAATGTATCTTTATCTCCATACATTTGATAGACTTTTTTCAAACACTCTTCATCGCCAAATCGAAAAATATAATGTAGAGGAGTTTCTCCACTTTTGTTTCTCTGGTTTAAAGCACGTATTTTGCTACTTGTCTCAATTTGATCATCCTTTAATATAATATCCCATAGTAATTCATTTCTTTCTCTGAATGCTAAATGCAATGGGTTATATTTCACTTTGTCTTGTACATGAATAAGCTAGAATGTGCAACATTACATCATCAATTATTGGTTTAATAATATATGAAAAAATTTATATACCACTAAGAAAGTCATCTAGTCACATAAAAAGGTCGTGGTCTTTGACATTTGAATAAATTTGATTTTGCTCAATTAAACATAATAAGAGTTCACTGTTAAATGAGGTGATTCAAAATGAATAGGGAGTAAGAATTGGTACAGTAGAACTTCAGTAATCTGGAACTAAATAGTCCGAAATACTTTCTGTGCATGTACAAAAATGTGCTGTAGAGAGCTGAGCCCTATATATATTTGTATAGTTTGGACATAAACTTCATTAGTATGAGTAATTATGACAGCCACTCAGCCCCAGATTTCACAAGTCTGTATAATTAACTTTGTTTTATGTTGTATACTCATAAAGATTCATTAAATATTTCAGTAAAATTACCTTAAAATAAAAAAAAATTAAAAAAATTATTTATTAATTCACAAGTTCTTTCTCAGCTTCCGTGTTCATTGAATGTATTTTATTATCAGTTGTTGTTTTTTTACAATACTCAAAACTGTCTTTTAGTGTTGTTTAGTTTCCTATTTTGACCATTAGTTAGTTTTTATTAGTTGTTGGAAGTTCCCTTACGTATTTAGTTAGTTCTTATCATTTTTTGGACTTTTTTATTGTTTTTAATTAGTTTAGTTATTTTCAAACACTATCGATTAGTTTTAGTTAGTTTCAGTTAGTTTTTAAGGATTTTTTCAAAATTAGTTTTACTTATACACAATTCATAAATTAAAACCATCTTTTTTGTATTTCAGGAGATGAAATGAAGTTTATCATTGATTTATTATGAGATAGTGAAACAATTTTATTTGCTGTTTGAGAATAGTGGGGGTTTTCTCAGAAATCTGCTTCTTCACAAGCAGATTCCTTTACTTTAATTTAAGTTAACACCCTTGTTGCAGCCCACACTGTACTTAAAGTTATCCTCACACAGGACTCCTTTTTATTCTTGTGGCTTAAAGGCCAACTATGAGCTAGGCTGCTAGTAGGAGATTTTACAAACTATGCTCCTTTTTGGATTTATGCTGTTCCAGCAATGCTTGGCATTGCAGCAATTATGCCACCTAAAATGTGCCTTTATGCTCCAAATTATGCTCGGTAACTATGGTCATGACCACGAGTCACAAAGCTATGATGCAGTAGTTCAAGCTTCCCTCATTGGCCATCATGACTACCTTGAAACACTGCAGTTCCATCTGACCAAGAATTCACACTTCTAGTCTACTCTTACATCAATTACTATTTCCCAGTTTCTTTTGGATGTATTAAAGCCAGCAACAAAATCTACCTTAGCATGAGGAATTCCCAGATGACTTTTCAGTGGTGAGAAAAAAACTAATTTTGCTCAGTTTGTAAAAATCAGAAGTAAAGCACCACACAAATCATATTTATAAACACAATAATTCTAAGAGAAATCTATCTGAAAGGACAGCAAGAGAGTAAGTTATTTCAAAACAATAGAAAGTAGACAAAAGAGGCAGCTGAACCTTTATTATCTGTGAAAGAAAGGTTTATTAAATTTGAGTATGTAGCTATACCTGCATTATTATGCTAACATTATTTTCTTATTATGCTAACATTATTTTCTTATTATGCCAACATTATTTTCTTATTATGCTAGCACTATTTTCGTATTATGCTAGCACTATTTTCTTATAATGCTAGCATTATGTTCCTATGCTATGGACACTCATTATACACTCAAAATTATGCTGGCATAATCCGTAAAACCCTAGCTGCTAGTCATTGACCAAGTTGATAAATCTGTCCATGATCAGACATTATCACTTATGGTCTCCAGCTTGTGACAGGGAGTTCAAGTGACAGTTAGAATATAAGTGTAATCTGTGGATTGCTAACTAGGGATGTCCACATTATGTCAGCATAATTTTCAGTATACTAAGTAGACAAAAGTATAGGGCTTAATAGTTCCATTTTCAAGCATAATAATATATAAGCCAAAAATATCAATTTTTAGGGATATTGATACTAGATAGTTTTTTTGTAAGGACTGCTGAGACAACAACTACAGTGGTTGCCTCAACAGTTACTACTGCCACAGAATGGTTGAATTATTTTTTAATTTTTACACACTATATTTATAAGCTTGTCATCTAAATTTCATTGTACTTATTATTGCTTTGAGGGCATAATATATGCATGATGTGAAGCAAAGGCCAAAAAAGATAATAGGTAAAATTAAACTTAATGTGAACATTCCTCTGCTAACTCACCTGAGCGATAAACGCAGAGTGAATCGGCAGGGAGTCGTGGTGTAACAACTACATACTGTTTCTAAGTGGTCCGCTTTAAGTGATGGGTGTGGTTATTTTAGCATTAATGGCAATAGTTATTGTATCCAATTAATCGTCCATTTTCATTTAGTGTCAGTAGTGGTAGAATTTTAATAGTTTTAGTTTTAGTTATTTCTGGTGAAGATTTTAACACTATAGTTTTATTTAAGTTATGATAAAAGGCCACCAACTAATAAACTTATTTGTTACAGTTTTAGTTAACGATTACAACACTTGAGGTATCTAATGTTGATACATAGACAGACAGACACAATAAATGTATCACAATGCTTGTATATACTCTCTGGTATGTTAGGTGAGATAACAAACCAAATTCTATAACTACAGTTACACACATGTGTGATTGTAACTCAAAAACAACAAAAAGTGAGCAATAATTTCCACTAACAAATTTGTACTAACACCTTTACAATTCGTTGAATACTAACTTACGTTCACTAAAATTTTATCCAGATTAGTAATGCCACGAAGTCCCTCTCTTTGGTGAGCTAATAAATGCAAGACTGTAAATTCTTCCTTTTTCGTTTTAACTGTGATATCTATGGTAAAATTCATACACAATATTTGCTTGGTATTCCAATGACAGTTACTTCGTAATACAGACAAACATGATTTTAGATATGCAACATCTCTATGCTGTGAATGAGCCATCTGAAATCCTTGACAGAGGTATACAATATTAAAAATAATCAGCTAGAAAACATAATCTTTTTATAGGAAACTGATAATTCTGAGACTTAGTTTAAATACTTTAACTATTGCAGTACAAAATTATGTTGTAATGTAATTTAAACGAGTTTAATGAGGTTAACATTGGAATGACAGTTAAGTAAGTATTGTTTATATATGTGTGGACGTATGTATATCATTTTTGTACCTTAATCCTGGCATTTTTGTGTTAGTTCGGTGGTCGACCCCGTCCCAAACTCACTAAACAGAATCCTCTGGTTTATTAATCATTACCCGTATCACCCTAGAACTTGAATTGTTTATCGTTTTGAATTATTTTGCGGGTGCACTTAAAACTTGAAAACCTACCCAAGTTCCATTTCTATTCAAGTTAGTGGCAGTGGTAATTCAATGCGGTCTTTGTCAAGGTTATAAGCAGTATGCAACAGTATTTACTTGAAAATTCATTGTCCATTACATGAGTGTAGACAAAAAAGGCTGGCATAACAAGAATAATCTTGCAAAGTTTTATCACCTCAGAATAACACTCCTTTTCACACATATTGGTTGACCTTGTCTGCAAGAAAACGTATAGAAGATAAAATAACAAGAACATTTTTCGATTATGTTCCATCTCCTGCACATGTGCAAAGCTAAGTATTTCATTGACTCCTCTTGCTTTTCTTCTTTCTCTCATAACCATATTAGCTGCAAACTTATGAGATTGTGATTGCTGATGTTTATCAAACTTTTGTAAAGCCTTTTGCCAATTACTGAAGCCTGTTTCAGTAAAGACTTTATCCACATAGCCAGATATTGGCATTTTTCTTTGGATGGCAATGGTGCAGTCAAAACAAACAACAGTATCCTTCTCTTGCACATAATGTATCCAAGGATACCGGCTATACCATGAAACAGAAAAACTTCGCTGCTGTTTCCCAAAAGTTTGCTTGGGGAAGTTTAATATAGGTTGATGTGGTCCAGCAGCAAGTGAACAGTTCAACTCAATCTCACTATCCTGACTAGTTGAAGCCATACCTGGCAGCTCAGTTATTTTTTAGGTGAATCTTCAGGCCACATGGACTTCCAAAAATTTGGGCAGTCCATGTGGCCTGAAGATTCACCTAAAAAATAAGTGAGCTGCCAGGTATGGCTTCAACTAGTCAGGATAGTGAGATTGAGTTGAACTGTTCACTTGCTGCTGGACCACATCAACCTATATTAAAACTTCCCCAAGCAAAACTTTTCTTGTTATTTTATCTTCTACACGTTTTCTTGCAGACAAGGTCTACCAATACGTGATCACTATATTAATGATGCCATTCATGGCAGTAGTGAGTTAATGGGAACCATATGCAATTGCTACACCTTCGTACGGAAGACATACTGGAGCTAGTGGCCTGGCTAAAGAGAGCACAGGATCGATTCACGAGTCCTACAATACAAAATGAGGTGCTTGAGATCATGGCTCTGGCCGTGCTTAGAAAGTTAACTGGGAGAATATCTGGTCGGCAATATGCTATTTTGGTAGATGAAACACCTGATATATCTAATATTGAACAGTTAGTGTTCTGTCTTCGATATGTTAATGATCAACTAGATAGCCATGAAAATTTCATTGGCCTTCATAGTCTTGAATCTACTTCAGCTAAATCTATTGTACAAACAATAGAAGATTTATTATTGAGGTTTTTGCTTCCGTTAGATAAGTGTCGGGGACAGTGTTATGATGGGGCTGCTGCTATGTCAGGAAGTAAGTCTGGAGTTGCTAGTGTACTACTTTCAAAAGAACCACGTGCCCTCTACACGCATTGCTATGGGCATGCCCTAAATCTAGCTGTGCAAGATATGGTGAAAGATAACAAGATCCTCAGGTCCACACTTGACAGTGTGGAAGAAATGACAAAGCTTATCAAAAAATTGCCAAAGCGTCAGGTACTTTTTGAGAAAATTCTGGGTGAAATTGCTTGTGATTCACCAGGAATACGTTTACTTGCACCCACTCGTTGGACGGTGCGTGCTCAAGAGCTCATATCAATTTCAGATAACTATGAAGCCCTGAGAGATACATGGTATGTTGCTAATCAGGAAAGCAAGGACAGTGAGATGCGAATGCGAGCACATATTAGTGGAGTTGCAAAGCAAATGGAGTCCTTTGATTTCCTGTTTGGTATTGAGCTAGGTCGAAAGGTATTATGTATGGCAGATAATTTGTCATCAACACTACAAGGGTCGAAAGTGTCAGCTTATGATGGACAAAGTATTGTGAAAATAACACTTACTGCCTTGCAAACAATCAGATCTGATGAAGGATTTTCTTTGTTTTGGAAATTAGTTGAGCAGAAGCAGCTGAAACTTGATGTTGATGAACCAAAATTACCAAGGCAACGCAAAGTACCAAGAAGATACGAAGTAGGATCTTCCATTCCAGATCAATCTCATCAGACGTCAGTACAGGACATGTACAAGCACACATACTTCGAGGTTATTGATTATGTTATGCAAGCAATTACATCCAGGTGTGATCAGAAAGGCTATAAAAAACTCTTGCTAAATTGGAAGATATACTTTGCAATGAAGAAGCTAATCTAAATGATTATAATGATGTTTTTGGGCTTTATGGAAGTGACTTTAATCGTGAACTGTTGGAAACACAGTTGGTGGTTTTGCATAGCAATCTCTCCAGTGAAATAAAGAGTGAGCATGGTGAAGCAAAAGTGAAAAGCATTATTGATTATCTACAAAATTCAAGCAAGTGTGAAAAGGAGTGTTATTCTGAGGTGATAAAACTTTGCAAGATTATTCTTGTTATGCCAGCCACAAGCGCCCTTAGTGAGAGATCTTTTAGCACACTAAGACGCTTGAAGACATGGCTGAGGAGTACCATGCAGCAAACCAGACTTAATTGGTGTATAATTTTGCACACACATACTGATGAGACAGATGAACTTGATTTAAGAACCGCTCCAAAGGCCAGGCTTTTTTTTCTTTCTTTCTTTCTACTTAAAAAACAATCAATTAGCAGTACTCTATAGGCTCCACTACAGCCCTAACATTAAGAAAAAAAGTCCCTAGCAACTGGAATTTGTGTTCCAGAATTTGTTGAATGAAATAGGGTTAGGTAAAAATATTTGCATAACATGCATGTAGGACATCAAACAATGGGTAATGGTTGGCAACACAATAATAGTATGATTACACGAGATTGCATGTTTGTGTTAACCACAAACTCACTGTTTGAATTCATAACTTGCTGCAAATTGTCTCAAAGCAACAAAAATCTTTTTTTTTTTTATTCGTCCTGCGTATACTTGCAGGAAATATAGTACCTGCAGAAATTAGTTAGGACGGGCAACATTTTAGATTTTGCAATGCAGTAAATGTTGCCCTTGTGCAGGAATACTATGAAGAGCGGAAATTTCCTTCTGCAATACACAATATCTATTTTAGTAAAGAGTAAATTCATTATGCCAGTCACGCTGCTGAAGCAATATCCAACTCCAATATTCTTGTAATGTATTTTAGTGAAAAAGTCCTGAAGTTAGTTATTAACCAATGTGAGAATCATCCTCTGGTATTGTTGCTCCTGTATAGGTAAGTTGAAATTTTGTTCAGCTTCATTGGCCGGTAGCATCTGTATTTTTTATTGGTCAGATTCTTTAACCGTCATTGGGCCACCATTATTCGCAGCAGGAAAGGATTTCCATGGTTTAAAGAGAACTCCCCCCACCCCACCACCACCCTCATGTTTGTCGAAATTCCAATCGACAAAGAATATTTGGACATTTTTGATCTTATGATTAGCTATAATCATATAAATAACTATAACATTACATCATAAAACACATGTAGTGATTCTCTCATTTCAGCTATGTATATTTTTCCCTCCCAATTTAAGCACCCCCCAAAAAATTTTTTTGTCTACACCCATGCTACAAAAGTTAACAAATCAGGTAGGAGAGTGATTTTGTATTTGTTTGCTGAAATAAAAGGTCATAACTGCTATTATAGTATTTGCATGAACTAAGCTAAAACATAGTAACAATACTTAGTTTTATGTTACTTAACTATCAAGCACGCTAGCCATTTGTGCTCAAGCACACCACTAGTTTTATTATGTGTGGACATACGTATGTCATTTTGTACCTTGACCCTTGCATTTTTGTGTTTGCTATGTTGTCTACCCCTTTCCATACCTACCCTAAATAGAATCATTTGGTTTGGCAATCCCGTATCATACAAGGTAATTTAATTACTTAGCTACCTGTTTGTCCTCGGTTGTTCGTAAATTCTACAAGACACACTACTGTCTTTCAAAACTTACTGTTAGACTCAACACTGCGCAGTAAATCTTTAAAACTTCTTGTTATTCAAGTCGCAAAATGTTACGACTAAAGGTTACTAATGGTATTGGGACCCTTTACCAGACATAATCTCAACAACTCGGCCGTTTGTAGTAGCTGTGAGTGCTTGTTGTCAGAAGCTATTGGTAACTCAGATAGTCAGAATGCGATATTAGAGACTACAGACAATGCCAGTTCTCGAGACATTGAGGTAAGAAAAAAGTTAAGTATTATTTTGCTAGCTAATGTGTGGTCACAACGGCTGCGCACCTATACTTTTAAAAAGGACTGATAAATTATTTTGAAGTGTTTCATTCGTGTACAAGCTCGCTCACCATTTGTGCTCAAGCACATCACTAGTAGTAATAACAAGTGTTTCATACAGAGGGAAGAAGTGACACTAGAACATCTCCTTTCCTTCCCATAAACAGAGTTGTGACCCAAATAAATGTTTCCCTCCCTTCATCATCCACTAAAGAAGCCTCCTTGGTTTATTCAATTCTCCTACTACTTCATGTATTATTAGAAATGATTAGCTTACAAGTAGTTTTTACATTTACAACTAAATGCTCTGGTATTTCATTCCATCAATAACCATATATTCGTATGGGCAGTGGGGTGAAGGGGTCTTGTCTATAGATGCTCATAATTTTACACAGGTTAAAATGCAGTGGATAGGACTCGTGAGAGTGTTTGATTTTGTGGTTAATGCTCTGGTGGATTGCTGCATGTCCTCTAGCGATGATACCGCTCCCCCTAGCTGGGATTTCTGTATCTGACCCTGACAAAACAAGAAGATAGAATGAAGAATGTGTTAGCCATTATTTGCTTGTCTTGACAGCCAAAATTATATGTATGTCAGTGAAACAGGAAGAACCCTCAAGAAGAGATTGGCACAGCACAGGCAAGCAGTAAAGAGATCAGATGGCTAGAGCAGCATCGCTGCAGTACACGCCTATACACACAAGCATCAGATAGACTGGGATGGTACTGAAGTTGTGGAAGAAGAAATCTATTACTAGAAGAGGAGAGTGCTAGAAGCAATTAGGATTCAGTCCAGAATTCATACCACCATGAATTTGGACTGTGGCTTGAACCTCAGTCTGTAGCCGTTGGCAACCATTCATACACCCAACAATTGAATCCTGCACTAGTCAGACTAATTAACACACCTTATTCAGCTCCTCACACTATTGCATATGTTTCAACACTCCTACTTATGCGCGCGCGCACACACACACACACACTGTATCATGCCACTTCTCACTTGTTTTTACTGAAGAAAGCCGTCGAGCCAATACATATAAAGAAAATTTCAACGATGCCATGTAATGCTCTATTATCAACTCTAAATAATATGTCTTGCTCGCTTTGCTTGCTCACCAGTAGCTATAAAAGAATATTCAGACTATGACTATGACTGTTCGTTAAAATATTCATATTTAAATAAATATATTCATTACATATTTTTATCGACTATTTGTTTTATTTTTTTCTCACAATCACACCCAGAATACAGAAGGGGAGTGGAGAATTGGTAGTTATGAAAAATAATTATTTGGTATGCATGATAGTTGACTAGTAGCTAACCATCAATGAACAATAGCCTTGCATTTATAGATACAATCTCTTTACATGGTAGCTATAACCTGAAGCATACCTGCTTTTTTGTTGATGAGCTCATCTAAGAGTTTATAGTGGCCATATTTAGCAGCATAGTGAATGAAGCAGTATCCATAATCATCTCGTACATTCAGTCTATCATGTTCAATTCTTGAAATAACATTTTCTTTATTTGTTCGAACAGCCTATAAATGTAACCAAAATAATGCTTATGGTTGCAATTCAGGGAAGCAGTAGTTAGCTGTAAAATAGGAGGGTTTTTTTAAAAAATCCAGGTCTTCACTGATTTTACTTTATTGTAGTTTTTTTTTTTTTTTTTTTTTTTTTTTTTTTTTTTTCAGTACAGGAAACATTTGACTCTCATGACACTATAACTGTACAGTACAACTTACATGGTATAGATCCATTTCCTCAACGTTGTCAGTCCATCGCCCTTGATTAAGGTCAACAAGTGGTACCTCTTCCTCCGACATTTATGGTTTAGTTGCTCGCGACAAACGCTGAACTTCTCAAAATGAGTTGGGAAAGATAGTTTCACAAACTCCCCCTTCCCCTTTCCGGGTTCAATCTAAGGGTAGGGACACGCAGCCGCCAACAATAGCCAATCAAACCACGGGTAACGTAGCTAATGAATTGTGTTCAACAAATACCCCCCATGAATATTGCTAAACACATTGCCATGAATTCACAACACGTGCAGGTTCGTTACAGTAAAACTTCTATTAATGACCGCTCTGAGAAGGGACTGGCCTCTCTGGAGTGACCAAATCGTGCGCCCCGGATTGCAACTACAATACATGTAAACGTCGTACAGTATATAGCTATAACCTCCCAGAAGCAACCACCTCTTATCTCCGACCAGCGACCAATTTCTCAGCCCCATCTTGCTCAAAATAATTGCATTCACCCGGCCCTCTACGAGCGACCAAAGACCACACCTACTGAAAATTGAGAATAATCGTGGTCAAGCATATGCCAATTGTAAATAAGTAAATACCATAAACTCTACTCGCAATAACCAAGCATGTCTAACCCTCGTTCCCAATCCCGCTTTAAAGCGGGTGAAGACCGGTTGGCTTCTCCGAATTTTTAAAAATAGTTACTTTATAGCTAGAACCTTCAGATTGCATACACAGGTGCCCAATGCGTTGGAGAAGCATCTAAAATAGCTTTCAGCCAGGGCTGCTTCGACAGTACCTCACAGCAGTTGCGTTTATTTCTTCCTCGGCAAAAAAAAAAAACACCGGTTCTCCGTCGAATTTTAAAAAAAGTTACCTTCTTCACAGCAGCTTCATTTATGGATCCAGTCATCTCCAGAGCTTTGTAGAAGCAGCGAAAAATTGCTTGAGCCCAGTAGCCTTCCGTAACACATTGAAACAACCGCTTCTTTGCCGACCAAGACTTTGCGGTTTGACTTACTGTCTTCTTTTTTTTTTATAAAATCGCCAGTTCAACTGGGGGCCTCCCCATTACGTACAGTCTTAGGTAATGCTTATTACATCATAGGAAAAAAGTGAGCGTGTCGTGTGATCCAGGTAACTATGCAAAAAAAAATTTTTTTTCAAAGTCAATTTGGAAAGATGGCGTCTACCAGTTACATACAGTGCTGTGGAAGTTTTAGACTTGCTTGGTACTAACTCTAGCGACTCAGGATCAAGCGGAGAAGAGGGAGACCACATCTAGGGCTATAGGAGGCCCTGTATCAGGGTTGGGGACCAGACCCCGTCAACTCTGACATAGTCAAGAAGATGATCGATTAAGCTTGTCTTTCTCTTGTCTTTATCTTGAAAACTAGCAAGCTTCTGTTGTGTAAAGGACTTATTTATAGCTATATTGAGATAGAGAAAGCTGTTTAGCTATAATATATATATATTTCATTGAGTTTTGAGATTTGAAAGTGGGTTGTGGTTTGTTGAACAATTTCAAATTTTCAAAAAAATTTAATTTTTTTTACCAGAATGTACTACTAGGACCAGATGTGTATGCAGTCACCGACTGGATTGTGAAGCGGAATTGTGAAGAGGACGCAGATGCGCAACAGGAGCAGAGTCTTCCATTGATGAAGGAGAAGATGCCGGACGTGGCGAAGTACACTCGGAGCCCCACCCCCCTCCCTCCCAAACAAAAATCCTGTATGAAACCGCATACAATACATCATAAAGTTGCAATTATATAGGATCATGAATAATTTGTTGTTTGTATTACAAATATCTTTGTTGTTTGTGTTTTTGTGTATATGAAATTGTTTTGTAGTGGAGCTCCGATGTCCGATGGCATATGTTCCTTGTGGACACTCATAGATGTCTCCTACATGATCACAATCAGCACCAAACACAGCAAACAACATATTTTATTGTTGAACTAATATAATATTGGTATAAAGTACATCAAACAATATTATTTCTATTTTTTTTTTTTTATTATTGATGGGAAAAGTGGAATTTTTTGGGGAAAAAAATTTTTTTTTTTAAAGTAATAGTAGAGGGCCTAAATATTATTCAATTTTCTCAATCAAAAAATGAGGGGAATCCCAAACTCTTGGTCTATTTAGTGATATATGGTTGCTATGGGGTTTTCCCAGCCAGCATCGAGTTAAAAAAATAAAACGGTAATGCACTATTCCGCGGTAGAAGATTAGATTTTTCCGCGCGTCCAAACAATTCGGGAACGAGAGGGCTAAGACTGAAAATGCTGGCCTGATGTTTGATACTTTTAGCAGCAAAAATCATCTCAAACTTTATATCCCCTTATTCTGGAAAGGTTCTTTACAAACAATTACGCCGTAGTATTAATGCTAAGGAAGCTACTACTTCTCGAGGGAAGCTGAGGTAAGTACGTAATTCCATATTGGTTAGCTAAATATGCAAAATTAACTCTGGCCTTTCTTTTTTGTAGCTAAGAGCTTGTCAACAGTGACTGGTAAATTCAAATAGTCAGATTGGCTCAAATTTGGTACTACAAAAGTTACCACTGCTCAAGAAAATGAGGTAAGAAAATTATTTTGTATTTGTGTGCTAAAATTGATTGTCTTTTGTTTTTGTAGGTGAGAGCTTGTTGTCAAGAATTCAAGGTAATTCAGATAGTCAAAGTAACTTCAATTTGATACTACAGAAGTTATCAATACTCAAGAATGATGTAAGTAGTAATTCCATATTTGTTGGCTAAAATTTCAAATAATAACACTGGTTTATTTTTTATCGTAGCTGAGAGCTTGTTCAAGAGTTACTGGTGATTGAGATTATCAGAATGGTTGATGTTTGATACTACAAAAGTTACCATTAATCAGGTAAGAGAGTGATTTTGTATTTGTTTGCTGAAATAAAATGTCAAAACTGCTATTATAGTGTTTGCATGAAGTAGCTAAAATGAGTAACATTTTATGTTACCTAGCTATCAGGCTCGCTCGCCATTTGTGCTCAAGCACACCACTAGTGTATATTGTATGGACGTACGTATGTCATTTTGTACTTTGACCCTCGCGTTTTTGTGTTTCGTTATGTGGTCGACCCCGTCCCAAATTGCACTACAAAGCCTCTGGTTTATCGATCAGTACCCGTATCACCCTAAAATTGGAATTGTTTACCGTTTTGAATTCTTTTTGCGGGTGCAGTTAAACTTGAAAACTTAAGGGACTTTCCATTTCTATTGGAGTTAGTGGCGGTGGTAAGTCAATGCGCTCTTTGTCATGATTATAAGCCGTGCGCACAGTATTTACTTGAAAATACATGTCCACTAGACTATACCGCAAGTAAGTCTGTAGGTGCATGTCCAGTTGTGTCAAAGCATTGTGTGTTACAACCACTACTTAGCTAAAGAATATCACAAAGAAAACTTTTAAATAACGTGTATTGTTTTGTTGTTGTTTTTTTCCTTCAATTCAAGCAGTTGCAGAGAGTTGTTAGAAATCCCTGCGAAATTTAAAAACTGGACCTTATTTTCAGTAGCTTCAGTGTTAGAAGTCAAAATCATTCATATAACTAGTGATGTGCTTGAGCACAAATGGCGAGCGAGCCTAAAGACTATACTACTCCAGGGATGCTGAGGTAAGTACGTAATTCCGTATTATTTTTTCATATTTAGCTAACAAATTTTGTTAGCTAAATATGCAAAAATAACTCTGGCCTTTCTTTTTTATAGCTAAGAGCTTATTTAACAGTGACTGGTTAATTCAAATAGTCAGAATGACTCAAATTTGGTACTATAAAAGTTACCACTGCTCAAGAAAATGAGGTAAGAAAGTAATTTTGTATTTGTGTGCTAAAATTGATTGTCTTTTGTAAAAATAGTAACATTTTATTTTACCTAACTATCAGAAGTCAAATCATTCATATAAAAATAGTATAGTCTTTAGGCTCGCTCGCCATTTGTGCTCAAGCACATCACTAGTATATATATGTGTGTAAGGATGGTACGTATGCCCCTAAAATGCGCGCGGGGAACTTTTTTCTCCAAAAAAACACGGCTTTTTAGGCTTGACCCCAGTTTATTTTGAAACTACAGCATTAAGCAAGCCTTACTTTATACTTAAGCGCAGAAGTGTGAGAAATTCCTGCGAAAACGCTTGCTTTTCAAGAAACAAAAAGTTGCTGCGACCTGTTACTATGGCATTGAAAACCCTTTACCAGATTTTAATTCAAAACTTCGCTATTTTAGGGGGATACGGAGTGCCGCTTGTTGGTTGTCAAGAGTCATTGGTAGTCAGAATGCCGTAGTATTAATGCTAAAGAACCTACTACTACTCGAGGGAAGCTGAGGTAAGTACGTAATTCCATATTTGTTAGCTAAATATGCAAAAATAACCCTGGCCTTTTTTTTTTGTAGCTAAGAGTTTGTTGTCAACAGTGACTGGTAAATTCAAATAGTCAGAATGACTCAAATTTGGTACTACAAAAGTCACCACTGCTCAAGAAAATGAGGTAAGAAAATAATTTTGTATTTGTGTGCTAAAATTGATTGTCTTTTGTTTTTGTAGGTGAGAGTTTGTTGTCAAGAATTCACGGTAATTCAGATAGTCAAAGTAACTTCAATTTGATACTACAGAAGTTATTAATACTCAAGAATGAGGTAAGTAGTAATTCCATATGTATTTGTTGGCTAAAACTACAAATAATAACACTGGTTTATTTTTATCGTAGCTGAGAGCTTGTTTAAGAGTTACTGGTGATTGAGATTATCAGAATGGCAGATGTTTGATACTACAAAAGTTACCATTAATCAGGTAAGAGAGTGATTTTGTATTTGTTTGCTGAAATAAAAGGTCATAACAGCTATATTATAGTGTTTGCATGAACTAAGCTAAAACACATAGTAACAATACTTAGTTTTAACCTAACTATCAGGCTCGCTCACCATTTGTGCTCAAGCACACCACTAGTTGGAGCGAAGCAAGCGAGACAGTATTAGGGGTGGATAGTGCAAAATCGGGTATATGTTATATGTATATATGTATGTATGTATGAATGGTACGTATACCCTTTCAACGCGCTCGCGGGTGCCGGTTTTTTCTCCTAAAAACACGACTTTTGATGCTTGACCCCACTTTCTTCTGATACTACAGCTTTAAGCAAGTCTTACTTGAAACTTGGGCTCCAAATTGTGAGAGAATTCCTGTGAAAACGCTTGTTTTTCAAGTCACAAACAGTTGCTGCGACCGGTTACTAAGGCATTGAAGACCCTTTACCAGACTTAAATTTCGAAACTTTGCCTTTTTCGGGGAGATACAGAGTGCAGATTGTTGGTTGTCAGCCATTGGTAGTCAGAATGCCGTAGTATTAATGCTAAAGAAGCTACTATACTAATCGACGGAAGCTGAGGTAAGTACGTAATTCCTGTTAGCTAAATATGCAAAATTAACTCTGGCCTTTCTTTTTTGTAGCTAAGAGCTTGTTGTCAACAGTGACCGGTAAATTCAAACAGTCAGAATGGCTCAAATACTACAAAAGTTACCACTGCTCAAGAAAATGAGGTAAGAAAGTAATTTTTTATTTGTGTGCTAAAATTGATTGTCTTTTGTTTTTGCAGCTGAGAGCTTGTTGTCAAAAATTCGAGGTAATTCAGATAGTCAAAGTAACTTAAATTTGATACTACAGAAGTTATCAATAGGAAATTGAGGCAAGTAGTAATTCCATATTTGTTGGCTAATAATAACACTGGTTTATTTTTTAGTTAATTGAGATTATCAAAATGGTTGATGTTTGATACTACAATAGTTAGTGATTTTGTATTTGTTTGCTGAAATAAAATGTCATAACTGCTATTATAGTGTTTGCATGAAGTAAGCTAAAACAGTAACATTTTATGTTACCTAACTATCAGGCTCGCTCGCCATTTGTGCTCAAGCACACCACTAGTTTATATATATGTTCGGACGTACGTAAGGCATTTTTGTACTTTGACCCTTGCATTTTTGTGTTAGTTTGGTGGTCGACCCCGTCCCAAACTTCACTAAACAGAATCCTCTGTTAATCGATCAGTACCCGTATCACCCTAAAAATTGAATTATTTACCGTTTTGAATTATTTTATGGGTGCAGTTAAAACGTGAAAACTTACGGGATTTCCATTTCTATTCGAGTTAGTGGCAGTGGTAAGTCAATGCGCTCTTTCGCATGGTTATAAACCATACCCAACAGTATTTACTTGAAAATGCATTGTCCACTAGACTAACCGCGAAGGTAAGTCTCGTGTAGGTGTATGTCCAGTTATGTCAAAGCAATGTGCTTTACAGCCACTATTTAGCTAAAGAATATCACAAAGAAAACGTTTAAATTGCGTGTATTATTTTGTTGTTGTTATTTTCCTTCAATTCTGTAGTATCTGTGGTTTATTGTGTAGTATCTGTGGTTTACAGTGTATTTCCTTTGGTTTAGTTTTACTGTCCTGTGACAATCATAATGAATGTTCAAAATCATGTAAAATGATTTCATTCAAAAGATGAGTTGTCAGTTATTGTAAAGTGTTGTGATGTTGTCTATTGAAATAAACATTTGAAATCTATATTGAGTGAACCCAGGTCACGACATATTTTGGCGACGAGGATTATTCGATACCCAATGGCTACTGCTTTGCTTGGACATATAGAACAATTGGACCCTGCTGTGGAGCAATGGACTCAATATGTGGAGCGACTGGAACAGTTTTTCGTGGCTAAAGATGTCACAGGTGAAGACAATAAAGAAAAAAGAAGGGCTACGTTTTTATCGGTGATGGGGTGTGATGCCTACAACCTGTTACGAAGCCTGATAGCTCCCGAGAAACCATCAGAGAAGTCGTTTGAAGAACTGGTCGCCGTATTATCGGAGCACTACAGCCCTAAACCTACTGAGGTTATGCAGAGATATTGGTTTAACTCACGATCAAGGAAGGAAGGAGAGTCAGTAGCAGATTATGTAGCACAACTGAGAAAACTTGCAGAATTTTGCAATTATGGGAACTCGCTCGACAAGATGCTTCGAGATAGATTGGTATGGGGTGTGAAAGACCCTAGTATCCAAAAGAAACTGCTCAGCGAACCAGACTTGACTTTGGTTCGAGCTATTCAAATCGCTCAGAGCACTGAGACAGCTGTAAAGAACTTACGAGAGATGGACAGTAACCTAGAGAGCAAGTCGAAAAGGGTGCAGTACGCTGCGGATGGAAAGCGGCAACAGTATGGAAAAGGGAAATATGAAAGGACTGTGCGAACAGAGCAAAGGGGCAACTCAGGAAAGGAATGTTTTCGTTGCGGAAGGTTAGGACACAATGAACAGGATTGCTTTCACAAAGAAAGTGTTTGTCACAACTGCAAGGGTCGTGGTCATTTGGCTGCTGTGTGCAAAAAACCTAAGACGGGAGCAACCTCAAGGAGAGGGACGATATCTACTGGTGCAGGCAAGAGGCGGCAACCTGTGAGGCAAATCATCGAGGATTCCGAGTCAGATGAGGATGCTCTGGCTGAACCTCTGGGTTTGGTGGAAGAAGTTGGCTCGGTGAAAGGTGTGTATCAGCCTCCAATTCTGGTATCATTGCATCTGGATAGTATGGAGGTTATGATGGAGGTAGATACTGGGGCCTCCTTGTCTGTTATGTCAGATAAGCAATGCAACAAGTTGTGGCCGGGGAGGAGTTTAAAACCAACCTCTGTTAAATTAGAAGCTTACTCAAAGGAACCACTAAAAGTCATGGGTTCGTTAGATGTGAAAGTAGGGTATGAGCAACAGGAAGTAAAGTTACCTTTAATTATCGTTAAGGGAAATGGGCCAACATTGCTGGGAAGAGATTGGCTGAAAGTAATTAAGTTAAATTGGTCAAGAATAAATTGCACGCAAGCATCGGCATTGCATGAGCTTATTGAGAAGTATGCTGAAATATTTCAATCTGGGTTGGGTACTTTTAAAGGGCCCGAGGTAGCAATTGAGGCAGACCCTGAAACCACACCTCGATTTTGCAAGGCCAGGCAATTGCCTTATGCCATGAGAAATATAGTTGAAAAGGAACTTGATCGATTAGTGAGTGAAGGGACATTAGAAAAGGTTGAGTATGCAGATTGGGCAGCACACATAGTAGCAGTTTTGAAGAAAGATAAGAAAGCAGTCAGAATATGTGGGGATTTCCGGATGACTGTCAATCCAGTATCAAAACTAATGAGATACCCCATTCCAAAGATAGAAGATTTATTTGCAACATTGTCCAAAGGGAAATTATTTACGAAGTTAGATTTAGCCCAAGCTTATCAGCAGTTGAAATTAAATGCTAAAGCAAAAGAGTTAGTGGTGATTAATACTCATAAAGGGTTGTTTTGCTATACGCGACTGCCATTTGGCATTTCCTCTGCCCCGGGAATTTTTCAGAAGGTGATGGAGGATCTTCTTCGAGGTATTCGTGGAGTGCTAGTATATATCGACGATATTTTGATATCCAGCAAAAGTGAAACAGAACACTTACAGGCATTAGAAGAGGTCTTTGGGTCATGTTATTGATCAAGATGGAATTCGACCACTGCCTGAGAAAGTTCGTGCTGTTCAGCAAGCACCACGGCCGATGAACGTAACTCAGCTGAAATCATTTTTGGGCTTAATTTCATACTATGAGAAGTTCTTACCGCAATTATCGAACTGTTTGTCCCCTCTGTATAAATTACTGACTAAAGGGGTGGACTGGAAATGGTCATCATCTCAGGAAACTGCTTTTGAGAAATCAAAGAAATTACTTGCAGCAGCTGATATCTTAACTCATTTCAACCCAGAGCTACCGGTAGTAGTAGCTTGTGATGCCTCAGCATATGGGCTTGGGGCAGTTCTAGCACACATTTTTCCGGACGGATCGGAGAGACCAATAGCATATGCGTCACGAACTCTAAACTCAGCTGAGCGCAATTATTCACAAATTGAGAAAGAAGGTTTATCGTGTGTTTTTGGTGAGAAACGATTTCATCAGTATCTTTTTGGACGCGTTTTCACTCTTATAACGGATCACAAGCCTCTACTGAGTCTATTGAGTGGACAGAAACCCACTTCAGCTCAAGCGTCGGCAAGAATTCGTCGTTGGTCTTTGTTTTTCTCAATGTTTGAGTATAACATCAAGTTCAGATGCACTTCTGACCACGGGAATGCAGATGCGCTGAGTCGGTTGCCGTTAAGTGATACTGTCGAGGAGAATGACGTGCCTCCGGAATTAGTTTTATTGGTAGAGCATTTGGATTCTTCACCTGTTACAGCAAGCCAGATCAAGCAATCTACAATGTGTGATCCAGAACTAGCGATGGTATTCGAGTACGTTCAGCATGGTTGGCCTGGAAAGTCAGCTGTACAGAGCGATCAGTACAGCTGGTAAAGCGTGGCCTCAAGAAAGTGAAGGAAGGATCCATTCAAAGTCGTATTGCCAAAGTTTTATTTGCCTATAGACTCGTACCTCAGAACACCACAGGTTCATCACCAAGTGAACTGTTGTTGCATCGTCGTCCCCGGTCACGCCTGGATCTTCTGAAACCACACAGTGCTGAGCGAGTGGAGTATCAACAGGGAAAACAGATTGAGAAGCATGATTTACATGCCAAGGAAAGGAGATTCGAGGTTGGTGATCAAGTGTTTGTGAAGAACTATCGTTATGGTGAACAGTGGGTTCCAGGAGAAATACATCAGAAGACGGGACCTGTATCAGCTCAGGTTCAATTATCGAATGGTCAGTATCGTCGTTGTCATTTTGATCAGATTCGTCGAAGATCAACAGAAGCAATTCAGGATACACCTTCAGACGACAGGGAACTTGTGATTCCAGCAGTACCTCAATCTCAGCCATTAGTCGAGACAAATGAACAGTCATCGTCAATCGTATCAACAGATGAAAACTCACCGCAGAATTCATCAGATAATGCAAGACCAATCACCAGGAAGGAATATCCCAAGAGAGAGAGAAAACCGGTCGATCGTTATGGATTTGAACGCAAGACCTGAAATTAATTGGAATACTTATCATTAGTATTGTTGCAATGTTTTGTTAGTTTATTTTTGGTTTTTGCTTAAGGAAGGAGGAATTTAGTATCTGTGGTTTATTGTGTAGTATCTGTGGTTTACTGTGTATTTCCTTTGATTTAGTTTTGTGTCCTGTGACAATCACCTTGTTATATAATGAACGTTCAAAATCATGTAAAGTGATTTCATTCAAAAGATGAGTTGTCAGTTATTGTAAAGTGTTGTGATGTTGTCTATTGAAATAAACATTTGAAATCTATATTGAGTGAACCCAGGTCATGACAAATTCAAACAGTTGCAGCGAGTTGTTACTATGGTACTGAAATTCCTTTACAGTGTATGCGTAATTTAAAAACTGGACCTATTTTCAGTAGCTTCAGTGTTAGAAGTCAAAATCATTCATATAAAAATAGTATAGTCTTTAGGCTCGCTCGCCATTTGTGCTCAAGCACATCACTAGTTTACGAATATTCAATTTTTGCTGTTTAGCAAAAAAAGAAAAGAAAAAAGTGTCGTCCGATTAGTCTCGCATAGCCAGACCATTTATCACCCTTTACCCGCTACGGGGGGGGGGGAGGGTAAGGGAAGGAAAGGGGTCCAGAACACTGCTATTTTACTCAGTAACTTGGTGGAGGTAATAAACTAAAGCGAAACAGATAAGCTTATTTGACCTTTTTTATAAGAAATGGAGCTGTTAAATTCTTGAAATTAAAACTATAGGATTACCTCTACTGAAACCAAACGAAACGAACTATACAGTGGATGCTATAACTATTACCATAAATGCTAAAATGACCACACCCACCACTTAGTGGTGTAGTGTTATCTATCTTTTACCCACTAGTCTACCCTTTACCTGCTAGTCTACCCTTTATCCACTAGTCTACCCTTTATCCACTAGTCTACCCTTTACCAGCTAGTCTGGTCTACCCTTTACCTACTGGTCTGCCTTTACCCACTGATCTACCCTTTACCCACTGATCTACCCTTTACCCACTGATCTATCCTTTACCTGCTGGTCTACCCTTTACCTGCTGGTCTACCCTTTACCTTCTGGGCTACCCTTTACCCGCTGGTCTACCCTTTACCAGCTGGTCTACCCTTTACCCGCTTCCCCCCAACCCCAATCACAACTTGCTGACGATTCACTCTGTATTTATCACTCAGGGTAAGTTAGCAATAGGATGTCCACATTATGCTCAATTTTATCTATTATCTTTTGTGACTTTTGCTGTAAATTATGCATCTTGTAAATATAACTAGTGTGTAAAAGCTAAAAAGTACAATTCAATTGTTATGTTATACTAATAACTGTTCAGGAAACCACTTTAGCTGTTGCCTCAGCAGTCTGCCAAAAAATAACTATCAAGTGTATGCATCTAAAAAACCAAAGAGTTACTAACCCTAGTAGTACAAACTACTTCTACAGTGAGCATGCCCTCCAGTTATCTTGATGTTTATATTTGTGCTTGTTATTTCACCATGGAGAGTCGACCTCATTGACCCTGAAGAGGACTTCAGTATAAAAAAATCAAACTTTGGGTTAAGTTTTAATTAAATATAGCTATATTGGCTGTTAGAACAGAGAATAGCTATTTGCTATACAGTTGAAGTCTGTAATGAAGGGCTTCATTAAAAGTTTAACCATACTTGAGGAAGGAGGAGGGACATGTGGTCACAAATGATTAGATATTAAAAAACTTTGTGAAATATATCAATTACATCAACACACCCTCCCCCCCCCCCCCCCCCCCCCCCCCACCCATTAGGATATATGAGATTCCCATTAATTTGAATTGTAATTGACTAAAGTAATGGTAGATTAGTGATATTTCATTTACTTGGCGGACAAAAGCTCCAAAATATTTTAGTTTGATGACATCATTAGAAGCAAAGAACGTACTGGCTGCAAATTTTTTGGTAGACCGTATGATTTTTTACAGTGAAATTTAAAAAAATAAAAGGAAATAATCATATTTTGAACGTCTGCATTATTTTATTAAACAAGATTGCACTTACAACATTATAAAACATTAACATAGCACAAAATATATAACTAAATTGTGTTTGGGAGCAAAACAAGGAATGGATACATTATAGTGTTCAAATTTTACATTTGTACTGTACACAGATCAGTACAGGATAGTCGTGATTTAACACATTTGCAAACAGCGCATCCTCTATTTTGCATCCACATTTTATTAGTTCATTACAAGTTATCCATAGCACCAATTATAAAAAGACCTTTTCTTAAATAGTCAATGTAAGGGCCACACTATTTTCAAGTTGAACAACACAATCATAAGATATATTCCTATGCCAAGGCTGTAAAGTTGCTCTATGAGTTTCCTGCTATGAAATAGTGAGTGTATAGATAGAAATGGGTGGTTCTCGGTCATAAGAGTGTCTCATACTCTTTTTTTTTTCATTATTGCTCTTTTTATTTGTGTTAAAAAGAATTAGTTGTGATATTGTCAAGCAGATCTGAGATTCAATTCTATTTTATTCATTTTTTATACTGGGTCCATTAAGAATCATAGATACCAATAGTTTTAGGCTATAAGGCGCAGAATCTTTTTGGTAACTTGCTGGAAACTTGCCTTCACAATTTAAATTTGTTATCTGTTTGAAACACTGCAGTGCAAAACACTGGCTACTTGCATCGTTTCTGACTTTAAACATGTATTCTGTAATAACTCCCAAATCCCTTTTAGGGAATGAGAGAAAAGAACATGCCTTCCATCATATTATTGTTCTTGTGTTCCATACTTTTGAAATGGTTAAGTATCTCTTCCTTTAGACGTGTCCTGTTTAAGGCCACAAATTACCTTATACGTTTTGTCATAGACAGTGTACAAGTCTTCCAGCTTGAACATCATTGGTACCTTGCTCTATATCTGTTTCAATAGCTAAAATTAATTCAGCAAAAACCTGTGCTTTAGCTTGCATGCTATTGGATAAAGATGATGAATTGTTTTGGGCACGCTGAAAGGAATGATAGGAGATGTGAAACTTAGTCGAGCAAATCAAATGATATTTGCCTTCAGTTGCCACTAAATCCACACCTCCAGATAACTTGACAAGTAACTTACTATCACACATCTCCACTGTCATGTCTTTAACAGACTTATCCATGTTGAAAGTAGAAATATCATGTAACATCTCAGATGATTCTGACTCACAAAACATGCAGACAGTGAGTTGTGTACAAGTAGTCTGATATTTTGGGAGGTAAGCATGTTCGCTTTCATTGGACTTACACTTTCTTTTTCACAATAGTTGGAAGAATTGAATTTCTGATGGCATTGTTTACGCTATGAAGCATTATTTTCAACAAAAATTATGAGCTGTTTCCTACTCTCCAAAGGGAAGGTCCACTGGCAAAGAATCTAGTTCCCTGAACTCTCTAACATTGTCTAGAAAAGATTCATAAACATCTAGTGGCGGTCTCTGTTTAGGATCCAATGATCGAGTAGGACAACGTAATTCTTCTAAGGAGTTTCTCTGGCAAATGACACAGAGATTCCAGTCTATTGTGTAATTTTTAAATGTTCAAGTCGTCATAATTCTAAAAACTTGATTCTACTAACTATTATTAATTTGTTTGCAAACTTATTTTGAAAGTAAATCTATTTTCACTTTTTTCACTTTAATTACACATACTTATGCATTGTCATGCCATTGCAAGTATTTTGCAGCCACAAACTTGTTTAAAACTTATGCTTACTCACTCCCATTTGATAACTAGTGTTTAAAAAGTCACAATTATAAGTATAATAATAGACGACTAGGTATTGCTATAGTTTTACATATTTAAGACTAATTATCACTGTAATTATGCCCCTGCTTGGCAAAAAATTTGCAGCCAGTATATTTTTTGTGGTATATGATAGTATAAGTTCATATACACAATACAGTACATTTTTTGTTTATATTGTTTTCAATTATTATTTTTTTGTTACAGGCTTGTATGTTGGGGCGGGAAGTTCTGATGGATTCAGCTGCTAATAATGATTCCAATAGTATCAGTTTTATATCTGCTCATGCATCTCATTTCATAGTAGCTCTCTATCTTTGCAATATACATGTACACTCATTTCATGTTGCATCCCAAATGGCAAAAGGGGGTGGGTGACTAGGTATTATTTGCAAAGTGACTGGCAGTAACTAAATGAGTAGAAAGCATCAATCTAAACATTGGGCTAGCAGTAAACTTGTCATGGGTGAGGCATAATAAATGATGTGACAAGAGATGACTTATAGAGAGAGGGAGAACCTATGATGTTGTTAGTAGAATCAGAATAGTGGAATCAGAATAGTGGAATCAGAATAGTGGAATCAGAATAGTGGAATCAAAATAGTGGAATCAGAATAGTGGAATCAAAATAGTGGAATCAGAATAGTGAAATCAGAATAGTAGAATCAGAATAGTAGAATCAGAATAGTGGAATCAGAATAGTGGAATCAGAATAATGGAGTCAGTATAGTAGAATCAGAATAGTGGAATCAGAATAGTGGAATCAGAATAATGGAGTCAGAATAGTATAATCAGAATAGTAGAATCAGAATACAGATAAATATAATTGCGAGAGTAAACAATATTGTAGTGAAAAAATTCCAAGCATGGATTCAATTGTAGCAAATTGACATTACTAGCTATATTATCGTAAAGTTATGGAACATGTTACTGATATTTGTTTGATGACTCTGAGATTAACTGAATTGCTTGGATACTTATAAATAGTGACAATGAGGCTAAAATGTTTGTATAATTGTTTTTATTTTCAAAGCATTTAAGACGGATAGGGAGTTTTTTCTTTTATACAATCTTCCCTTTGTTCAAAAGAAACACACCTGAACCCTTTTTTTTTTTTTTTTTAATCATACGTAAGGGCCTACATTATAAAGACTATAAAGCAAATCTTGTGTGTGTATTTTAAATCATTATTAGTTAACCTACTTTTAAGTAAGAAAATTTTGACGGTTTGGTTGTTAATTTTGAGATTTGAATGTGCCCATTTAATGCTTAAAATATATACTTGATATTTGGGCACATTAATAAACTTATCAAGGATTTCTAAGTATTACCTATCAGTAGTAAAATCAAGTTAAAAATTGAGCATTAGTAGCCAATACCTGAGAGTGCATCACTTATAATTTTATAGCTACTGTGTTTTGGTGAGGGAGTAAAGCTCATTTGATAACCATAAATAAACTCACTTCCCTGATCACAGTGATCAAGATCAGGGGTGATGGAAATGGGAGTGAGGGCGGGGGGGGGGGGGCAGGGGGGTACAGGCTCTCCCAGATTTATTGCTGGGAGGGCCACAGGGGGGCACACAGCATGCAGATCTATAACACCTTATAATGAATCACCATTAAGCATTAAATCTCAGGATATTGATTGGCTCATGAATTCTGTTCAATTAGCAAAAAAATACAAATAAGCTGCTTATCATAATACCAATACCAACTACAGAACTCATTTTGTTATTTTGTCATTACAGCACATCAGTTGTCTTGGTTTCTTGGGTTAGAAAGAAAAGAATAGATAATCCTGGAAGTTCAGCATTCCATGTTGATGCAGACAAAACAGACAATATTGAACTGATGGGCTGCTGAGGAGTCCATAGAAAGGAATGAAAGAAGAGAGATTTTTTTTGGGACAATTTAATTGAGCTAAATCAGTTTTAAATTTCTACATCATCGATTCCATACAATTTTCACTATGATTTTAAACTTTTACTTAATTTAATCAATGTAGAGTGTGTTGCTGTTGTTGTTTTTTTCATGAAATTGAAAAAATGGTTTTCATGAGAGTAAATTGGCATGTAATGCCCCCCCCCCCCCCCCCCCCCCCCACTTACAACTTCCATCACCCCTGAAGGTAAAGGTAATGAAAGTGAAGTATAAGTAAATAACCGCCTGCCATGAAAGTGACCCTCCAAAATGCCTGCGGACATTACATAACTTTTTACCACAAAGCGCATATAATATGGTGCATATATATAAAGGTATATCCCATAAGCTATATAGCTCACACTGTTGCACACACACACACCCCACCCCCACAATGTTTATAGTAGCTATGTCAACTATTTATATAAAGTCCCATCCACCAAGCTATCTTGATATTCAAAGGTATTCCAGAAGTGTGCTAAATAGCTGTCATTTTTCTTGAAGACTTCACCTTCCTGTCCCATTGGACTGAGTGCACGCGTATCTCTGAGCACTCTCAGATTATGAGGGGTTGTGTAAGATTTGTTGGAGTTTTGTCTATGGCTGACACAGATCAAAAATAGTTGCACTTTAAGTAAAATACTAAAGACAATACTTTATTTGTATGGATGCATTCTATCACTGACATGATAAAAGACAAAAGTATGCTTAAAAATTGATATTAGAGTAATGGAAATATATTAAATAAAAAACAATTTAAATCACACTACTTACGTGACATGAGCATAAACAGATGTGTTATTAAATACTCCAATATCACTATCACACATAATTGTTAACTTTAATTAGAAGTAGCTAGTTAATTCCTTGAAAAATATTTCCCACCTCCCTCTCTCTCTATGCCCACTCTTATATGTGCTTTATACAAACTAATAACCAATTGAATAGTTAGAAGTAAAGAAACTGAAGGAAAGAAAATAAGACTTGGGAAAAAGGATTTCTGAAAGTCACTTAAGGTGTTCCTTAATTAGACATTGTTGAGTCTCTTACCAAACATCCTTTAGTACACAACTTTGTCATAAATTTGACTCATACAACCAAATAAATAGAAGCCACTCGGCAAATATTTGTTCCCAAAACCAACTTTGACAAGTAACTCTCTGTTGCTTCAACAGGACAGGCCACAGATCAGCTACAGTTAACAATGAATCTACATGTAAATCCAGTGGAGTTCTCTGTGATCCTCACATTGCTTGCAGCCTACTTATCTCCACAGGTTCGTGGAGATGATCAAAGTACCTCCTTTTTCTGTGAACAGAATGTGGAACCAGATGAAGGGTAAGTAACTATAGATTAATATAGGGAAGAGTTCAGTAGAGTACACCAGAGGAAGGTAGCTAGATTGACACTTTCTCACCTAAAGGGGGTCTAGAAAAAAGCAAAGGAAAAATGTGAAAAAATCTTAGTTGTCGCCGGGAATCGAACCCAGGGCCACTGCCTGGCTTTAGCCACCAGTGCTCTAACCACTGGGCTACGACAACCCTCGACTTCCTAGACTCTCACATTATTCCTTTAATAAATGTGATTTTTAATCCACAAATTATCGCTCCTCTCCGGAGGGGGAGGTGTTTCCAGTTGACACCGAAATAGTGTTCTGACAGCACATAATTGGTGGTCTGTTGAGTACGAGACTGCAGCAAGGTATGACTCAACAGTATAAAGGGAAAATGTGAGAGTCTTGGAAGTCGAGGGTTGTCGTAGCTCAGTGGTTAGAGCACTGGTGGCTAAAGCCAGTGGCCCTGGGTTCGAATCCCCGGCGACAACTAAGATTTTTTCACATTTTTCCTATACTAGCTGCAGTAATTTTCATTAATTGACATATAAATCACATGGTTTGTAATTGGCACCTTCATTTTATCTTACTTCATATTAAATGGCAGAAAGATGGGTGTACAGAATGGTTAAAGAAAAATTATATTGTACTTGTAATTTTCTGAACCCTGTTTTCTAAAGGAAGTATATGGTATCTATAATCTGTATTAATTAATATTTGTTTGTGTGGAATCTGCAAGGAGGAAGGAATTTTTACATAGAAATTGTTAGTTATAACTGGAAAGTTACGTGACCAATATAGAGGAACAGTCACACTTGTAATATCAATAACTAAAATATATATTTTACCATCATGAGTTATTCCTGACTGACTACATCTCAAGTTATTTTTTTTTATGTCTTCAGAGCAGATTTGTTTTTAACTTTAGAATAAAGATTTCTCTTCTTTTAAGTCAAGCTAGTTAACAATCTGGTTAGATTGCAGCTTTCATTTACACACCCATCTTTCTGCCATTTAATATGAAGTAAGATAAAATGAAGGTGCCAATTACAAACCATGTGATTTATATGTCAATTAATGAAAATTACTGCAGCTAGTATAGAAGTATGTGGAAATACATGTCGAGGCATTAGTCAGTTCTCAAAAGATATGATAAATATCAATAATTTCACAAAGGTTCAGCTGAACCCACCTGAACTCTTCTTGTGTACAAGCCTTACAGTGACTTGAGAACTGTCACCAATTACATCAACAATTAAGGTCTGATTTGTTACTGGTGTACATTTTCATCACTTTTCTCTTTTAGAAAAGGTATATGCTACCAAAGACCATCTTCTGGAGATCCATGTGCACAGACTTCTTTTGATATCACAGATGCAGATCTCACTCCACTGTCCTCCGTCTTTAAAGTAGGCACACCTAATTTCCTGCAAAATATTCCATCCTACGAAGCCCACCTGGAATGCATTTTCAACTTCCCATCCTGCCCTGAAAATTTTCTAATTCATCTACAATTGGAGAATGGGAACTTTGACTTGCGTCCAGAGTGTCCGATTCCAGAATTTGGCGACATGGTCAGTCTGTGCCCAGACAACGTCAGAGTCACAGGAGTTCAGCTGGATTCATTTGGCCAAATCACTCCAGATAGTGATGGCAACTTTTGCGGTAGTCAGTCGGGATTCTCCTTAAGGTTCTCAGGTCGCGACTTAAAGCTGGAGTTTCGAAGCGGAAACACTGACGGTCAGTCATTCAGAGGTTTCCTGATGGACGTTATGTGCACTGATCCGAACTCTGAAACAGATAACGATGCTGGTACTCAGAACAGATTTCGCAGAAATGCTAATGAGGAGATTCCCTATCATGTGAGGGGGAAACGGCTTGCTGCCCCTCCAGCTGAAATGACAGCTGAAAATTGTACAGTAATTAGAGGAGACAGAGGAGGACCTCCATCCACAACAGCTCCACCAACTACTGCAGTAGGTTTCCATATTAGTAGCAGCTATTACACATTTGGTTTTCCTGGTTGGCTGGTTGCTTAAGTATTTTTTATTAGCAGTAATATTTTTGGTGTAGACCCCAAAGAACCATACATGGTGTTCTAACATGGTTTGTATATATATATATATATATGCATCATTGTCACAAAGTATAGAAGCAAGAAAACTAAAAGGTTAGTGATATGTTTCAAATGAAAGTCACCATTTCTCCCATATACACTAAAAAGTTTATCATTAACCCTATATAGCATAATGAAACTAGTGCGCAATAGCTTCTATTAGTTATTCACACAGCTACAGCATATGATACCCATTGGCTGGAGAGACATTGCATCTCACAAATCTACGCCACTTAACAGTAAATATATTTTATACCTACCTCCTAGGAAATGATTAAGTGAACCGTCCAATCAAAAAAAATTTTTTTTTTATGTGTTTCTAGAGCCACAGTACCAGTCCGTTGCACCCCCTCGTTTAGTCGGTACAAATGTATACTATCTTGGGTCTTCAGCCCCGATCTAAGTCCCTTACTAACCTCAATGTCGTCATGGTATTCAAATACACAACTGAAAGTCACGAGATTCAAACGAGTATTAAATAAATCCCCTTAATTGTCTAAACAATTAAATGAACAAGTTTCCCTATTGCCACTGCAGTCACAGCTATTGGTAGAACTATAGCATGTGATAGTTTGATGAGTCTGCACGGTCATTAGCATATCCTCATTATCTGTTAGCAGCTAGACAAAGTAAATTCCTCATTTGTGAATAGTGAAGCAGCTTTGTCACCAATGGAAGACTAAACTGAAGCGATAATATAGAGCGTATTAATGAGAAGCTGTACATGAAGCACTTTACAGAGTGAATAAAATATAGCTAATAGCTACAATTGCATACAAAGCATGCCAGATATACAGGAACTCTCAGAGTATGCTTTCTAGGGTCAATCTTTTTGTCTTTTTGATTCAGTATTCTCCACTGAAATAGTAACAATAACAACAACAACAAGTAACAATAATAGTAATAATAAAATTGATAATAATAATAATAATTATTATTATTTATAGTTATAATTATAATAATAATGGCATTTTCCTCTGTTTTCACAGCCAAATATACAAAAAAAAAACAAAAAAAAAAACAACAACTTAACCCAACATTTTGACTCCTTGCTAAGTGACATTATTAGCACTGTAACTATAAAGGGGAAAAAATCTTTGATAGTTTAAATTTAAGGGGTTTTTTAATTTCTGAGTGCCAGTTGTGGCTATGAAAGTGTTTCTGCCAAAATTATAAGCAAAACAAACAAATTAGGTTACAACTATGGGATATGTAGCAACTCTGAGTAGTCATACATTAAAGGCATATAATATATATATATATATATAGCTAGTCAATCTCGTGCATGCATAGCCTCATAACTATGAAGAAAATAAAACCTACCTAAAAGAAATAATAATACACATACTCAAATATAATATTTCAATCATTTAAGAAAATTAGACAATATTTAATAATGTTATAATGAGTTAGTTCAACTGATAGCTACAACTAAAGACCAATAGTACCACCTCTATTTAATCCACACCTAGTGTTCTTCCTGAACTATAGTATGTATATTCCAGTTTATTGCATTCATAGAAATGAATATATTTAGCTATAAGTTATTTTTATTGTTCAAGCATTATTATCAACTTATTTATTCAAGTGGGTATGAAGATGATTTAGGGGAGGACATCGGTCCTCCACCTAGACTTACCAGCCGTCATTCCCAATTGAAACTGATATGTATTGGTTAAACCAGAGATCAGTACAGGATTTACATAACCGAAGGTCAAAAGCCAGAGATAGTGTAAATCCCATACCAACCCTAACGGAGCAATGCAACTAAACTTGTACCTTGAAATGCATAGAAAATTATTTTTGATTGGATGGTTTACTTATTTCCGAGTTGGGTATGAAATAGTTGTATTCATCTCAAATTAAACTATTGGATTAGATAGTGATTCCAGCGACGTGGTTTAAGTCAATTGGTTCAGTTCTTGGTATAGAGCATAAACAGTAAAAGAAGGAAGGGGGGGGGGGGGCACCAACCCCCCCCCCCCCCCCTCCATTTCCTACCCCACTGTTATTTTATGCACCATTAAAGAAAACCTCTGGAAGTACAGTGGTCCCTCTCTTGAGAGACCCCTCTGACCAACGACCACTCCATTTATAAGACCAGTTTTACCTGTTCTCACCTCTGTTCAGCGACCACCCCACTAACGTGACCAATGACCGGTGTAGAGCTTAAATTAGCGACCATTTTTCTGACCTTCTGCCAAACGCAAGTACAGTAAACCCTCGCATATCGGGCCTCAATAGCAGTCCAACTGCTGTCTTTATCTCCCTATCTAAGTCTAGCACTTCTGAGACTGTGGGTGGTAAGTTGTACTGGTTAGCTATGATAAACTTCATTAAGCTGATCTGTAGTTACAATTGTCTGAGCTTAGCTCCAGTCCAGACCAGAGCAGCAACTTTAACTGAATTATAGGCTATTATATATGACATGCTTGACAAATACTTGCTGTGGTAAAAAATGGAAGAACTTTTAGGTCTGCTTCATAACTAGCCAAAGGCAGAATAACTGTATCCACCAGAGGTCATCTAATTCATCACTCTGTTTCATGCACTAAGCGAGTGACAGCAGGAGAGCACTCCCACATCAGCGCTACTGTTGAAGCAGGTAAGAGATTTAGCTGTCATCAAGAGAGATGCAAGTTCAAAGCAAATGACTTTAAAATCATTCATTTTTAATAATAATTAACTCTTTCATTCACATAAATCATCAAAAAAGCCACGGCACATTTAAGTGACATTCAAGACTTTGCCCTTGGACAAGAAAATTCTGAGCTGCTTGAATGCATTACTAAAAGCAAAGACATTGTTGCACGAATGATATGTGATACTAGAAACATGAAGCAAACTAAACTTACTGATTATTTACATCCATTGCAATTTTCAATAGTTAATACTGATTTTCTGTTAATTGTTAATGTTAACCAGATGAATTGTGGAATATAGCTACTGGTTTTCTGTTAATTGTTAATGATGAAAACAAATTGGTAATTAATGGTACAATACTTCTCTAGCATGACTAAGAGTAGAATTTTCTGTCCCCCCTGACGAAAGACCACTCCTCTTGAAAGACCACTTAATCTGTAACCATAGGGTGGTCTCTCAAGAGAGGGACCATTGTATACAAATGCATTAAAGAAAACCTTTCTGACTTGAACACTTTTTTTTTCAGTTTTTGACTTGGGATATAGCTAACATGAAATGGTATACTCAATGTTTCGCATATTTTGTTTATTATATTTATTATGTTTTTGTATAGCCTGAGCCATTGCAACGCATTGGTGAAGAATTTCAAATTCCAAATCCAGCCTACCTTTCCTACAACTCAAAAATATTAAAAGTAATACAAAATGGAATCGTTCAAAAAACTTTTTTTAACATAAGAAGACTCTTCTTCTGGACAGGATTCAATGGTACTAGAATTTTTAAAGGAAGTGCCCCCGTACCAGCAATGGAAATATTTGGAGGAGGTAAGTAAATTTCAAAATTGTATTTGCAGGGATTTCTCCCTATGATTGTACTTTGTATTAAACATGATTGATTCCAAAAAGTATGCTTTTTTTTTTCAAGTCCTGCACTGTCCTTGAAAATCATTATGTGTAGCTATCACATTATTTATTGTTTTTTGCAGGAAGACTTCGTTTAGTGGCAGATTGTGCATACTATGTGAATTTTAACAGCCCTCCTATTGTGAGTATATCTGATTTTATATGTAAATACATGAATATTTATTTGTTGTTGTTGTTGTTGTTGTTGTTGTTGTTCTTGATGTGTTTAGTCCTTAAAATTTTAAGATAAAAGTTTGACTAGTTTACGTTGTACTGGTTTTGCTGTAACAATTGTAATTACTCAAGATTTTCAAGTTGCACTTGCCACAAATTAGCTGAGCTATTTAAGATCAATTAATAGCTATAAATAAGGTCAGTATAGTACCCAAACAAGTCTACAGGAAAAACAAGAGGCTGAAAATGTCTGAACTAATTGTGTTTAACCATAGCACTGCTGCTTCAACCTCGAATGTTAAATCCTTGCACTTTTATATCAGTTGATATTATTTCTATTCATTGTAAATGGCATTATTATGTACTGAACAGGGCCTAATACTTGTTGCCACATCGGAAATGCATTAAAGTAAACAGGCTGTGATTTAAGGCAATATTTTCCCATATCACCTGTGTTCAGAGTTATCCCGTTGGGTTATACTTCCTCCCCAGGCTATACAAGTGTTTATAGCACATGGAACTTGTTGCTATGGTATTCAAGCATGAGCAGTACAATAAATTTATTATTCATTGGATACCACAGTATATCACTCGCCTGATTGGCTGTATTTATGCTCGTGCCTGTTGCACTTGTGTAAATACTAAGCCAACAGACTCGTGATATTCTCCTGCATCAAATCAATTATATATATATATATATAATATATATATATATATATATGCCTTTTTCTAAGGGTTTGAAAGAAGGTTGGTATCAAATGGGCGGGGCATTAATATTGCTTAAGAAATTTTTTTTCTTCTCTCTTTACAGTATGAACCAACAAGTGCTGAACTCCAAATAATTGGATTTTTATTGAATGAAACAAACCCATTTTTTGTGGATCGACTCTTTCCCGGACAAGCAACAACTCCGCCTCCTACCACTCCACCTCCTAAGCATTCTAGAGGAAGACGTCATTCCTTTTCTGCAAAGGTTGGTATAATTGATTTATATTCTAAACAATATTTTAATCATACGTCCCAGACTTTAATTATTATTTAATTTGGAATATTTTATGACAGAGCAATATAAATAAATTGATAAATATCATAAAATTTTGCTTAAAAAGCAAACGACCCAGCTAATCAGGTGAAATTTGTACAAAAAAAAAAAAACGTAATAAAAAATTTGCCTTAGATCACATTTTGTCAGTTAATTCAAACAGGAGGAGCAATAGTATTACAATGTTGTATGTTATATTTCATTTACTAAATAATTGCACAACATAACTTCCCACTATAGTCAATGAAATTGCTTTACTTAGTCATAAATTGTATAATGCAATTTACTATTGCGATGCACAAAAAATAATGATAGATTGTCCCAGAATTTAAATGGAGGTTGGTCACTTTTTTCTCCACACTTATCTATCTATCCAGGAAGATACATCCTCCTATATGGTTAAGAAAAGGTCAGCACATCACTACTATCCTCCCTTACCAACTCCTCCTCCACCACGTAAGTCACTAAACAAAAAAAATGAATGATTCCAACATATCTATCATTTTTGTAAGTGCTGTTTCTATATTTAGCGCTTATCATTGTTGTAAGTGCTGTTTCTATATTTAGCACTTTACATATGCACAAGCTTCATTAAAGAATTATGTAGTTGTAGTATTAAAAAGGCATTGGTGGATACTGTACATAAAAGTAACATGATGGTGCTAGTTATTTGTCCAAACTTATTCTTTATTTGTAACAGTAATTTATTAAAATGATAAAATAGGAGAAATAACTTACTTTAAAATTCAACTGATTCTAAAAGAACTGCAAGATTTTAAATTGTTAAAAGATGTAGATAACTACATTTGTAAAGAAATAGATAACAGCTGCTATGTAGATCCCATACCACTGGTTCACCAACTCTGGCTGTTTGATTAGCAGTTAGCTATTCATACACAAATAATGAAGAGCTCTTATGAGGCTGCAGTATGACCACAATACAGCTATTGGAATTTGTTTCATTATTGGTTTGTTCGTGTGTTGCAGCTCCGAAGGTAGATCCAAACTCAGTGATGTTGGCTTCTCGATTTGTGAATGCTTGCAATCCATTCTTGCGACAGGCATCTCGATCATTCTTAGAAATTGTTAAAGGAGCAACATAAGCAAAGAAAAACTCAACACTGGTTAGCTACAACAATCAATTTCATGTTAACTCTGTCAGAACATATTCTAGTTGTGCATTGCTGTTTATATGGAAAAACGATCATTACTTTCAATGATATTAGACAAATCTTTAGTTTTAACTTCACTGGCCATAAATTTTATAATATATATGTTTCAACCCACTATACAGTGGCCCTCATCAGCATACTGGTGATAGTAATCCTTCATCTCTATTCATTGAACTCTTCTTATTTCTAATGTGCCAAGACTCTAAATAGCATCTTTGGGTACTGATTGCTATTTGAGTCTATTAGTCCATGAGCCAGAGCCCATAATTTTACACGTTGGTACCACTTGGGGGGGCAAACTTTCACTGTGATATTTAAATTTTTCAGTTTCTGAAGTTTACATTTTTATATGATAACCCTTGCTAGGTGGTAGCTAAGTACTTGTTATCACCATGTGAAATTAACACATATTTTTCTTTTCATTTCAACTATGTGCTAGCATTTTTAAGACTATTTGCTTAATTTTTTTTCCAAATTTAAATTCATATTGACTGCATAATCAAAATATATTAATTATGTGCAAGACCATGCCCACAATTAATTAGAAATAATTGTGTATGAGAATACTGTTATTACAAAAGGAAAACAAACAAATATCAATAGTTTCAATCATCTGCATCATCGTCATCATCAGAGTCATGAAGGTCTAACTGAAGCTCATCTTCTTTCTTCTGGTTGCTGCATGTCTGTAGCTTGCACATGTTGGTACATTCTAGTCCATTATTGAGACAGGGGCAGCTAGGGAGTACACAAGAACGTTGGCACTTGCAGGATAACAGTTCCAAAACCGTATCTGGAGCTGGTGGTGAACTCATCCATTTGATGATGAGGTTACCGGTGTCAACGTCAGTTGTCCATCCAAAACCTACAGGGTTTGGTATGTCTGGGTAGGTTTGCAGACTACGCCTCCAGATTGATGCTTGATAGTTAGCACGAAGGACATGCATATGTAAGCAATCCCTGCATGGTGGTAGCTGACTTGACTCTACCTCTCCTCGTTTGGCACAAAAAAGCTGGTATCGAGTATTCACCTCAGGAGTGCTGGTTGTGGTCGAATACAGGTGACAGGTAAATTTTTCTACTTTTTTTGAAAGCTCTACACTTAGCTCCCATGATTCTCCAAGCTTACTGAAAATCTCCATGTAATCTTTGTTCTTCTTCAACAGTTTTAGAGCCTTCAACTTACCATGGCCAGCAAAGGCACTGACTGTATCACAGCCAGTGAAGGCGTGCAACCCAATGAGGGCTTCACTGATATCGGAACCCAGGAAATTGCTTAATTTGGTGATGTCAATGAATCTTGTTCGATTCTTGGTTCCACATTTCTGATACAAACCGCATTGGATATTCCTGCTAAAGGCAAGGCAAATAATCATAACATCTGTATCTTCTGCTGTTACAATTACAGCTTGAGATCCTGTCTTTGATGTATGAAGTGCATGCAAAATAAGCCTTGTGTCAGCTTCTTCTTGGTTGGATCTGAGCTCTTCAACTTCAAACCAATTTTCTGCTGTCATTCTGAAGCAAGCCTCCTCACAAGTCACATAAAGAGTCTTGTCATGAAGCTTTGCTCTGTACTTAGAAAGTTTCCATTCATTGACAATAAGCTATCTCCCATACTACTATGCTGCTCTAAGTCTGCTCTAATCTTCAAAGCTGCAGTGGTTATGGCATTGTTGTGCGTAAGGGACTTCAGTGATTGCAGCTCTGTTGTCAGTGCTATGTTGGACTGGGCAAGTGCAGTGATTGATAGGTTATCAGGATACAAGAAGAGTTTTCCCTTCTCATCAGAGAAGATGTGTAGAGCCTGACCAAATACACTTTCTAGCTTTCGGCGGAGGTGCTTTTTTGAAGACTCTTTCACTTGATCAATGCCACAAGTTCTCATAGCTGTAACAAAATTGGATGTAAGGTCAGACATTGCTACAATCTTAGGATTTGCAAATAGTTCATTTCTGATGAACATGAACAATTCATCATATGAGTAACTCAGTGCTTTCTCATATTCATCTGCACTGTCTTCTGCATGTCTTCCACTGCCAGTGACTTTCTCCTGTCTTGTATATGATCTGTAACAAGACCTGTAATAGTGACCTTCGGCTGCCACAAGATCCCTGCTCACAATAGCAAGCATTCTGCCATCCATTTTCTTTATAGCTGCATTTCTGATGCTGCTGTCCGCTCGCAACTCTCTGCACTGTATCAACGATTCCCGAGTTTTCTGTCCTCTGATAAATTTTGTATTTTTCTGGCAGAAGATACACTTCACATCATAAACTGTAGAACATGAGTGTGGCACTTGCCTGGAGGACAGTCTTAAGCTAGTAGCAACTTCAGAGTCCTCAGATTCACCAGCTTTGTCTTCCTCTTTTGTGATGGTTTCAAGGAGCTTCTTCATAGTAAAAATGCTGCGACATTTTCTATGGTAGTAGATGGATGGGATTTCTTCTTCAGCTAATTCTTTCAGAACTGCTTTGTAGGACAGCCAATACTTTTCCAGATATCAGCTGTAGAACATTCTAGCCAGAAGTGAGAACATGACTGTGCATATTTCAGGAAAAGTGTGAAATTCACAACCAAACTCAAAGAGAAGTGTGAAAACCATGGAGATTTTTTTTCCCGAAGAAGCATTTTTGAATAGGCTGATAACTAGTATTTAGCTACCTTGTATCTTAGGTTATCATATGTCAAAATGTACTACTGATATTGGCCTATTCAAAAACTTAATGAAAGTTTGCCCCCCCAGATGGTACCAGTATCTTGTCTGGCCCATGGACTATATGATCAAGTGCTGGTGACAGGAAGGGGCCCAATTATATATATTTAGGTCAACACTTACAAAAGAATAATTATTGATTGTACATGATTTGGATATTAATTTATGAATGAAGAGCACAAGTTAGCATGCAGTGGTCCTATGAAGTGCATTGCCTGTGTTAGTACATTCACATTATAATCTTCCAACAAAATTTGTTTGGGAGGGTGAGCCTGCCCCCCCCCCCCCCCCCCTCCCCTCAGCCATGGATCCTCCCCTGCTCTGGTTGATGGGTATTTAGGATATAGTTTGGGGTGAAAATTATCTTGAGATTAGCTGGTATAGTTTTTTAATTGTGACAGAGGGACTCTAAATTCCTTAGGTCCGTCACCTAAGGATTTTATATGCAGTGCCCCCGCCTTCAGAGCAGCAGGGCTTCTATAATGTAGAGTCCCTCCAATTGTGTTGTTTGGAAAAGTCTCTATGCTCAAAATTCATAGATGGCATTGTTAGGAACAGTTGCTACGTTCTAAATTAGTTGGCACTGCGAAGTCAGCCATGAACTACCGCATTTAAGATCCCTCAGGCCATTATCTGTAGCACCCTCCCTGCACTCAGGACACTACAAGATCATCCTAAAAAGGTAGTTCCCTCTGTAACAACGCCTATAGATACCTACTATTCCATAGACATTGATGGCTATAAATTCTAATTCTTACCAGTCCCGTTCCACAAGGTAATGTCCATAGAATATTTATTACTAAACTATTCCAAATGCACCCACATGCATGTGTCTCTCAACTAATGTACACTAATCAACCAAACAAACTTGGAAACTAACCAGTGCAGGCTGCATAACAACAGAAAGACATGTGCATGTAGAGTCATCACAGATGTCTACTCCTATTCAGTCTCTCCTTGTGGAAAAGCATTTCATTCTCTATACCTAGTTAAAAGATCAATTCCATCTTCCTCCAGCATCAAGATGTAATTGTATTTCACTCTACTCTTTGAGATCTCAAGTATGGTATATGATATGCAACTAAATGTATTTCAAATCAGAATACACAAATCCTGGCTTCTTTTCCTCAGTATTCCATTAATGTCCCACCTCAAACTTTTAGATATTCTTGTTTTTAACATTAAATATCCATTAACATTTTCAATGACATCACTTATCACTTTCCTTTCTGGCCCCTAAATATCTTCTATCTAATAAACTTAAACTATATAATTCCATCCAAGCACACGTTACGTATATTACTTCAATCGGCATCAGAGAATTGCTTCCGGTCTTGCATTGGAAGCCTAATCTGCATGTTCAATCACACTTGTGGGACCACAAGCGTGATTGGTAGCGATAGGTAAAGGGTCATGCCACTTGAAACTATATACATACATGTAGTTATAACCAGTGGCGTAGGAAGGGGGGGCTAGAGGGGCTGGAGCCCAATATTTTTCAGGTGGGGGCTCAGCCCCCCAATATTTGAGGATGTATTTTGGTAAAGTAGTACAATGCTTGCACAGCAATTGGAAGTGCCAGCTAGCTAGATTCTTTGAGGTTAACAAGTTTTTCACTATTGTTAACTTCAAAGAATTCATTTAACTTGCTGACCCATATGCTAGCTAACTAAGTCACAATGACTAAAAGACTTAGACAAGCTAGTTTATTGATTAGCTGATGTTGCTAACAGAGAGCAGTTCCTTGTCCATTAGATGGGTTAATGCTGAATATGAGGTAAGTGAAGACCCAATTGGCCTCTATGCTCTCCCTAACACCAAAGCTGATACCCTATACACAGTGCTTACTGATATTTTACTCGCTGTTCTTTACCACTTTCTATGTGTAGAGGACAAGCATACGATGGTGCTTCAAATATGCAAGGTAGGCGAAATGGTCTAGCTACCAGAATCAGGAATGAAATCCCAGCTGCTCTTCCTGTACATTGTCTTGGTCACTGTCTTAATTTATGTCTTCAAGATGCTGGTCGAAAAATGCCTTGTCTACGAGATGCACTTGACTTGGTTAGGGAAATAGTCAGATTGATTAAGTACTCCCCCAAAAGATCACATCTTTTTTCTGAAAAACTAACTGAATCTCAAGACTTTGGTGTTGTTACTCTTAAACCCTTGTGTCCTACGAGATGGACTGCAAGAACAGCTGCAATTGGTGCTGTATTGAGTGATTATGGTGTGTTAATGGAAACTCTAGAAGAAGTTTATCAGACTACCTGAGATGAATATGGGCTAAAAGCTAATGGCTTATTGTTGGCTCTAGAGAAATTTTCAACAATATTTGGGTTGAAACTTGGTTACTTGATATTCAGTGCATCTGAAACCCTTTCTGAGTCACTTCAAGGCAAAAACACAACTCTCCAGGAGGCACTGTCGGCAGTAAACTTAGCTAAGGCCTTTTATAGACTCAAAGGACAGAACAAGCCTTTTCTATATTCTATGATGATGTTGTTAGTGTAGCACAGAAGGAATGCATAGGTGAACCACAGCTACCTCATTATAGGAGAGCACCAGCAAGATTAGAAGATGGAACCCAGCCCCACAGATTTAGCAACCCCAAAGCTTACTATCGTCACCAGTATTTTGAAGTTTGTGACATGCTACTTCAAGAACTAACTGACCGATTTGATCAAGATAATTTGTTGCCTCCTATCCAATGTCTTGAAAATCTTCTTTTGAAAGCTGCAAATGGTGACAGGTATGATGAAAACTTCCAAGGCTTGAAGACTTCTTGCTACATTACTGATATTGACTTTGACCAGCTTCAAATACAACTTCCTCTTTTGGCTAGCTTGATTAGACAAGCCCTGCCCCATGTGAGCAAGGTGACATCGATTCGCACCATTAGTGAAGCTATGAGCACCCAGGCTGTATATAAATCGATGCTATCAGAAGTACACAACATTTTACGGCTGTATATGACCGTGCCAATCACATCAGCCACTTCTGAAAGATCATTTTCAGCACTGAAAGTTGTCAATACTTGTTTACGTTCATCTATGTCAGAGAAAAGACTCAATAACTGCTTCATACTGCACGTGCATAAAGAAATTACTGACTCCTGTGATACGGTTGCCATAGCTCAAGAGTTCATTGCAGTAAACAAGTTTTTTGGCGTATTTTCATGAAGATTATGTATTGTGCTATATCATTATTGTATAAACCATACTTTTACTAGGCTAGATACAGAAAGAGAGGAGAACTAAAACACACACTTTAAGCATAATATGAAGCATTTCTAGCCGCCCAAAAATGAAAAACAAAATATGTTCCCGCACCCTCTCCCTCACTGTGGCTAAACGTCCCATGCTATTGTCATTAGAACCCACACCAGCCCCCCCAATATTTGTGACCCTCATACACCTCTGATAACTGACACTAAACGCACAACCTTTAGGTAAACAAACCTGCAGCCTCAGTGGCTGATCTGTAACGCCAAATCGGGTCCTACCCAAAATCGGTCCCCCGGACTGAAATTGGCTGCTAAAAACTGTCCGGGACCACAATTGGCTGCCGAATTCAGTCCGGGCGGACTAAATATGGCTGCCAGATGTGGTCCGCTTTGCCAAATTTAGTCCCACCTAGCCCCAGAGGAAAAAAATCAATTGTGTGATTAACTGGAGGTAGTGAGTTATATCAGTATAGTTATATGATTAGACTGCTCTTTAGTACTTCTTGTTGATGAGCTTACCTTTCAAATTCCCATTCTCATAAATACCTATAATAGTATATTCAATAAATTATAAGCTTCAAGACTTCATCATAGTGCATATGTTTGACTACCTTGAACAATGCAGCAGCTACATTTTCAAAATATTTACATTTCATAGGAATTTCCTCAACGAAATTTGTGAAATAATCAGTTATAGTCAGGATGTATCTGTTTCCTTGATGTGATGCAGGAGAGATGGGGCAATGAAGTCAATACCAATGTGGTGCCATGGTGACACAACTGGTACTGGATGGAGCTCTGGAGTAGATTGGCTTAATTTGCCATGGCACAGATCACAATTACTAACCTGGATATATCACAATTAAAAAATAACAACACTCTTTGTCATCAGTTGATCACACTCACTTCTGTATGAGTTTATTTATTTGCTTACCAATTTATTAACATCATTGACCATTCCCTGCCACATAAACCGCTCACTAACTCTTGATAAACTCTTTTTCGTGCCTAAATGTCCAGAGGTGGGATCGCTGTGGCATGATGCTAGAATTCAGATCTCTCATCCAAATCAGTAATTTTTAATAGTAACATTTAACTGGAACAGTAACATTTTTAACTAAAGCTTTTTTTTTATTTTAATGTTTTGAACAGCCCTTGGTTAATCAGGTCTCAATAATTATAAACTTTAGATGATGTATTTTGGTGTGGAAAAACATATAGCTATATCTCCAACAAACATTCCTGTTATCTAAAATGCTAGTACATTACTATCTATTGCAAATTTATACAATTGTAAATATTCTTTGAAACTGTAAATGCCTTCATGTATATCCAAACTGAAGCATCTCCCTTTTAATTCCGGTATAATCTAGTCATCATCCAATAAAGCTATTAGTGTGGTTTGGTTGAGAGATTCCAGTACTAAAAAGTATCTTAAATGCTTAGTTTTTAGTTTTTTTTCCCTTGAAGAATTTAGCTAATTTTTCTTCAATATTATGAGTAGTTTTAGTTATACTATCAATTGACTGTAGTTTTGGTTAATTTGTGTTATCTCAAAATTGTAACAATAAGACCCAGTAAAAAAAAACAAAAGTACGTCCTTATAGGTGTCAATATCAACCACAGGATTGGAATCCACCAAGCCTCAATAATTCAAATTTTTATTTAATTTGAGCGCACCCGGGCGGACCGAAATTAGCAGGGTGGACCTGTTTTGGCTGCCAATTTCGGTCCGGCCGGACCGTACTTGGCGGGGGACCAAATTTCGCGTGACAGATCCCCGGCACGACTCCCGTTTTACACGCCACGCTCTCAATTACTTCGTCGTTACTAAAGAAAGAAGAAAAGAAGAAGAAAAAAGAAAAAAGAAGCGTTCGAATTGGTGGAAGCAGATTGAAAATATGAAGGAAAACAAAAATTGGTTGCTTTTGGTACAAAGTAATTTTAAGGCCCTTTTCTTGCGAGAATTTACGGAATTGTAGCCACTACGTGAGGGGGCGGGTTTTTTTGCTAACCACGCCTCTTGGAGGGATAGAGCCGGCATGGTCAATAACTGCTGTGTTGTGGGGTGCCCTAATACCTCCAAAAATACCAGAGGCATCAGCTTCTACCGCTTCCCACTAGCAGACAAACAGAGATGTAGTAAGTGGGTAGCAGCTATTAGAAGGAAAGACTGGATGCCAAAGCATTACACCAGAATTTGTAGCCAGCACTTCAGAACAGGTATTATTTTGTTATTATTTTGCAGCGGTAATATAGTCATAAAATTGTTATTTTCAGGGAAACCTTACCATCATTCAAGTCATCCTGATTATGTACCATCTATATTTCCATCCATTTATCGCTGTACAACTTCAAGCCAAGACTTTTCTAGGCATGATCGGTACATAGCACGGATAGGCAAGTTAGCTCAGCAAGAGAAAGAAAGCCATGAAGCAAAGAAAATTGAAGCTCAGGAATTAAGAGAAAAGGAAAAAGCAGGACAAAAGAAGGCAATAATGACCTTGAATCTGATAATAATAGTTATGTTTTTTTGATAGAGTATATTTATCCCCATTTCTTTCAAAGTAACTTGCTAATGTTGGAGTATCATCTCTTACACTATAAGGACACTTAATTTCTAAAGATCCACAATCACAACAGTCGCAAAACACCATTCCATCTGGAGAAGCTCCTAGATGTGGTGCATTTGGGTTAACAAATAGGCCAGCTTCTTTAACCTCAAAAGAAACATGATGTTTTGCCATATACTGTTTATAGGCCTCCCTTGCCGTATCTTCATTATCAATCCCCCATTTTATTGCTGGAGATTTTGGAGTCTTAGTTCGTTGAAAGATTTTATCTATAAGTGATTTAGATGGGTTGTCTAAAGAGGTATGTACAATATTTCCAAAACAAGACGCAGTAAGCCGACCCTTTCTATATTCATACCATAACAGACTCTTTGACTGCTTTGATGTGACCCGAAACAAATATTGCGATTCCTCTATTGTTAAATCCATCTCCTCAAAAACTCTAGCACATTCATGTTTTAATTCTTCCTCTGCTAAATTCATATACTTCATCCTCCCCAAGGATATTATGGGGGTTGGTAGACCAGGAAGTGTTGGATACTTTTTATATTTATGCTGCAATGTTTTATCTTCATAGCATGAACTCAGCACTGCAGCCTTAGGAGCCAATTTACGTAGATTACTCAAAAACTCATTCTTTTCATCTTCTTTTGGCTGAGGTACTGTCTTTTTAGCAACATGTAAAACATCTTTATTTTCCTCTAACTTCGGCTGGGTAAAGTTGATATCAATAACTCTAGAAGGCTGATGCTACATTATAAAGTAAAAAATACTAGTTTTTTGTATTAATTGTGGTGCAAAGCATTGCTTACCTTCTGTGTGAACACTTTATTCCAACCACACGGGTTAGATGTTACAGATGTGTAGCCATTTCTAACAGCATACTCTATCTTGAACAGAATTGCTGCCGAATGTGAGCAGCCCTCTCCAAGTCTATCAGTGGTAATATAAGTCACCCACTAAATTAAGTAGTCATAGTCAAGGTTCTATCTTACCCAGCCATACATGTACAATGAAGAGTGATTATTTCCCCATTCATCTTGGTACCTATCCAGGCATGATGAGCCTTGTCTGGTGAATTCTGGCTTGGGTTCACTCTTGCCATGACAACACAGTAAGCACTGGAGACATTCCAAACAAGAATATCTCTCACATGACCACTCTGAAAGTAGTTAAAGGCTTCCAAACTTTTCCACTGCATCAATTGCTGTCTAGTATAGACACCTGGTCTCTCTATGTAGTAGCAAAAAATATGCCCATATTCTATGGCTGGCCAAAACTTCATTTCATCCACGAATTTCGAAATATTTTTTGAGTCATAAGGGTCACCATTCTCATCCAGGTCTAGCAGCTTCAGTTTTTCTAAATATCTAGCTTTTGCTATCCCATCCAGCTTCTTCAAGTATTCGTAGTCTGGCGTAGCCGACCCTTTACCTCTTCTATATTGGGGAATGGGGGAGGAAAGGGTCTGGGGACAGTAGTACTAATGACCAGTTCTAGCGCCAGATTCTGGCGCTAACCACTAATTTTAAAAGTTTACCGCAGAGGTTTACTGGCCTCCAGTAGCGCGCGTCTGTGGCAGTTTACCGCAGAGGTTTAATTACGGATAGCCGTTTGATTGCGAATTTTTCTGCAAACTTGAGAGGCTACAAAGGTATGGCTAGTGGAGACCGAGCTGAAGCTGTAAAAGTGGTGGCGGAAGGAGTAGCTAAGCGCTTGGGATACAGCGGCTTGAAGAGCTTACAGGAGGAAGTCGTCCTGTAACAAAGCTTACTACCACTTCAAGTGGTAGTAAGCTTTGTTACAGGACATGACGTTTTTGCAATTCTTCCCACTGGCTATGGAAAGAGTTTATGCTACGTCTGCTTGCCAGAAGTTTTTTATTTACTGGACTCACCACCACTACCTTCCATCATCATAGTAGTGTCACCACTAACAGCAATCATTGAAGATCAAGTAAATATTGTTTTAATGTTATTAGAAGTTTGCTAATCAACTAGCTGATAACTGTACATATAGGTGCAGCTCTACTCGTCCAAGGGTGTAGCTACTGGTAGTGTCACAGGAGAGTCCAGTGCAGCTATGCTGGACAGTGTGTATAGAGCTGAGCATCAGCTGTTGTTTTTCACACCAGAGATGATTCTCCGGAAAAAGTGGCGGAAACTTTTGCAGAGAGATGACTATAGACAAAGAGTGAAGGGAATGATTATTGATGAAGCACATACTGTTAAGAAATGGTAAGTTGTTTACAATAGGTTTTTCTAAAAATGCAAGCCAGTTATACATTAAAACTATGCAAGAAGATGTATATTTTATGTTGGCTGTTGATAATTGCAGGGGAGAAACATTTAGACCAATCCTGACCCATATAGGTGAAGTCAGAAGTATTTTGCCTGAGTCTGTCAACCTTTTGGCCTTGACTGCTACAGCAACTACTACAGTTCGTACCAGCGTGTCTGAAATACTTGGCCTACAGAATCCTATTGTTATTGTAATGTCACCTTGCAAGAACAATATTGTGTATGCCGTAAGTAAATTTAATAACATAGACACTTTCGCACCCTTACTCGATCGGTTACGTACGGATGGAGTAAGAGCACCTAGAACAATTATTTACTGCCAAAGGTATGATGATTGTAGTAGTCTATACATGTATTTTAAGCATGGGCTAAAAGAGAAGTTCACATACCCCACTGGAGCTCCTGACCTATCAAAATTCAGATTGGTGGAAATGTTTTGCGGATGCACTGACTTGGAGGTAAAGAACCAGATCATCAAATCATTTGGATCAGAATCCCAGCTACGTATAGTGTGTGCAACTATTTCATTTGGGTTAGGAGTCGATTGTCGCGATGTAAGGCAAGTAATTCATTTGGGGTCACCCGAAGACATAGATGCCTATATTCAAGAAACTGGTAGGGGTGGAAGAGATGGAAAGCACTCGTTAGCTTTACTCTTAAGCCACAAGCGAGGAGGGAAATTTGTGTGCGAGAAATCAATGCTACAATACGAGAATAATAGCACTATTTGCAGACGAAACTTATTATTTCAAAATATAGACAATTACAAACCATTTCAAACTGATTACAAGTGCATGTGTTGTGATGTTTGTAAGCGTGTTTGTCAATGTGGATCTTGTTTTGATAATCAAAAATCATTTGTGTATTTGTAATATTGTCAATTCATTAATTACATTAAAATTTTACATGTCCCTGGATCCAATCAATAATCACAGCTGAAGGTTTCGCATGCAGAATATTCCTTGGATTGGGGAAAGATGGGTAATACCTGCCAGTAATTTCAGTGAAAATAGACATTTCTTGTAACTCTTTTAGAATAATGTTCATGTCAGCTCTTGAGTTCGGCACATTGTGAGCAGAAGAACCACTATCTGAAATTTTGTTGTCTGCATCAAAAGTGTCCATTACTGCTGATATTGTTCCAAGGGCCTCTGCTACTCGCTGAATGCACTGGGGTGTCTTGTTTGCACCAAGGCTCTTAACAGCTGATTTACAAATACGTATCTGGTGCTCACAATGAAGATCATTGGGAATGTTTTTCCCAGGACAACCATGTACGTTAATGAATCTTGTCCATATAAATTCCATTGCTTGGCGCTTAGATAAAATATAATCATAGTTGAGAAGAAAATTTAGGGTCTCGTTTGCATAGTTTTTTCTTCCCGAGTTTTGAAAAATAGGCAGCATATACCTGTAGCAACGCAAAACTCGATCACCATCTCCTTCCTTGATGGCATCTCGGAATTCCAGATAAAACAATCCAAAACTCAATGCTTGCTTCGCATACAAGTAAATCCTGTCATCTTGACGAGAAGAAGAGCTTTGAGGGTCCGATGCAGAAGAGTTGTACGTAAATGAGAAAAATGTCTTCATGAAATCATCTATAATATGATTTAAGACTTTCCCTCTCTCACATTCAGGCTCCATCCAAGTATCTGTACCTTTGGGAGCATAATTTGTAGTTGGAATTTCATGCATTTCTGACATACCCAGCATTTTCATGGCAGCAGCAACTATAAGACACTCTACAACCAAAACGATAAAATCATCACATGCGTCAAAACTCTCAATCGGCACTTTGACCACATTACTGCGATTAATAGTGTTTCGAAGTTGATAAAGTGTCCCATGTTCAGTGACTGACTTGGGCCGAATAATAGTACTTCCAGAGAACCTATACAGAAAAAGATAATATTAATCTCATCTACTATCTATACGTTCTGTTTACTTATCTTACCCCCAATAAGTTTGCCTTTGTATGCCAATCCTCCAAAGTAGGAATGAGACCTTCTAGCCGCTTTGATGGTGTTTCACCATTAAGTTTAGCCTTTATAGCTGACTTGGCTCTAGCTGCAGTCATCTGATCTCCACCAATAATTACTTTGTGCATCCTTTCATTCACCACTTCTACTCTGTCAGCCTCGCCAACAGCTACTTCTTCAGTCCATGAGACAGACGGAACAAACTGGTGTAAATGAGCCATTATATCTACCATATCTCCTCCTTTTGCTTCATTTTTTAATAGGACACCAAGAGGAATCTGTAGTACATACATACATGCATATATATACATACATACATACGTATGTACGTGCGTGCATGCATACATACATATACATACATACATACATACATACATACATACATACATACATACATACATACATACATACATACATACATACATTATACATACATACATTTAATACACACGCTTTTTGGAATTTAACACTTAAAACAATATCCTGACACAACAACACATAATTAACTGATGTCTCTGCACACACTCATGTAAAGCTAGTATGAATAAAGCTTACCACTTCTGATTTGCTGCTCATTTCGTTGTAATAACGATGCTTAATATGCCAATCAACAAGACCATCAAAAGTCATTCCAAAATAAGGAAGATGAGTGCATAGTATCCTGGATATCAGTATGGAAATGTTGGCCTTCAAGGATTGGTCGTCATGTGGTGTCGGCAACAATGACTTAGCAACTGATCTAACATCTAAACATGAATTATCAATTCTAACATCAGATAGAGCACTAAAATCTATTCTGTTTAGGACACCATACGAGTAGAAATAGTGCAGCGACTCAGTCTGTCTGTCTGAACGCATGTGACGTCTTCGAACATTTTTATCTAAATTGTCCCCACACAAACGAAACCCGTTCCATGCTGGCTTGCTGTATTCTTTTTGTATTAGAAGAGATCTTTCCAATACTTCTGGTGGTCTTGCAATCTGCAATTCTTGAGATACAAGAGAATCCTCAGTCATGTTATCAAGAGCAAAATCATCTGATGTGCAGCTCTCATCACTAGAAGAGAACATTTCATCTGTGTTAATATCATTCTCTTCTTGCTCAGACATTTCTTCTTCAGACTCAGACTCTGATTCAGTGTCTGATTCAGTGCCCGATTCAGAAGAATCAAAGATGCAAAATGCTGCACTGTCAAATTCTTCTCCCTGTTCTCCTTGTGTTTCCTACATATTGACGATAATATTAAGGTTTTAAAAATTACAGCCAAGGTCATATCCAGGGAGTGGGGAAGGGGGACTTATGCATCTCTCCCAATTATCTAGCTATATTATTTTAGTCCCCTTCCTTTGTATAAACTTTATCATCACTTACAGCTTCAACATCAGTAGGCAGAGATGGCAACAGTGAGTCCCTCCATTCCCTGACAGGCTTGTCATAATCTTTTCCCAAGTCCTTCACCATCCTTATTGTTGTTTTGTGAGAAACTGACAGGAATATTTTCTGCAACCTCTCATACACCTACCCGAACAGTATAATTAATTTGAATCATCATAAAAACATTTTTCTTACCTGTTTGCCACTATGTCCTGCATACAGTAACAATGCTATGATTTTGTGAACTAAATTCATTCGGCAATACCTGTATTTCAACAAAATTGCAAAACACATACCAATAGCTGCCACCCGATTTGACCGGGGTTGCTTGGTTTTTGTACATGCCATAAGTATTTGATACATCAGTGGAGCATTGCATTCAATCTCTGAAATAAATACTTTCCATTTGAACTCCTTCATAGCATTACAATCTCTCTGGAGTACTGAATTTACTTCAACTGAACACAACATCTTCATCTCACTATGTATCAAACGTGCAACTTTCTGCATAATGTATTCCCTTATTCTGGGATCAGCAAAGCACTGATCAGCAACACCTTTCTTATGCCCTCTTGCGGCTGCTTTGCTGATGTGTCTTCTGTGCGGTGTTTGCAGTTGATATTGCTTTATACCTGATTTGTTGCCAATAGCCACCTACAAAATCAAACAGCTTTAGTCATAATTTTATACGTGTAAAGTAATAAGATACATCAACCTTTACTTTCTTTCCTCATCCATGTGGATGTTAATCAGCATAGCTAATTGCACCATGTGGACTAATTACCTACTTATAACATTTCATATTCTTTGCTCCATTTAGTGCACATATTGGTGGAACTACACACACATACACAGCATGCACACATACACATACACAGCATGCACACACACACATACACAGCATGCACACACACACATACACAGCATGCACACACACACATACACAGCATGCACACACACAGACATACACACACCACACCTATGAATGCCAAGAGGCAGGACTTTGTAATGGAAAGTGGTTAGCTATTGGGGAGTGGTTAGCTATGCACCTCTGTGGGAAACTTGCTGGACATGTCAAAAGCTTAACAGAATTTAAGACATTAACACGCTTTTGAAGTAACTAACTCATTCACCATGTTTATAGATAACAGAAGTGCTTCTGTAAAATCAGCCAGCTAAGGCTAGTACACCACACACACACACACACACACACACACACACACATACACACACACACACACACACATTTACACACACAAATTAAAAAAGTAAATTCTTTTGATACCACCCTGCACTAGCAGGCACTGTGAGCTGTGCAAAAAAGCTCGGCTAGGAACTCACAAGCTTTCCTCATAGCAAGTGATGTGCTGGTGGGAGGCTGAAAAAATAGAAAAAGCCAGATGAAGTGTGGTAGTGGGAAAGGCGGGGACACAACCACACAACCACCACACACACACACGCACATACACACTGAGTTCGACTCTGCGCTCAGCTAATTCAGGTTTTATGTGAGTCAAGGAGATTAAAATACGGATTACCAATATCAAAAACATTTTTTGCTTTTTCAAATTATCACAATACAAGTTCACAAATTAACTCATTGACTACTGAATACCAGGAGGCTGATTTTACAAAAATATGTACAAAGGTCATTAAAATATTAATAAAGACTCTAATAAAGGCAAGTAAATACATATGCTTCTGAAGTAAAGCTGCACTTGCCCTATTGAAGGTTTCTAATAGTCTAAACAGGCCACACCTACTATTATAAAAGGCCACACCTACTTTAATTACATCCGAATTTTATTGCACTCTAACATTTCTCTATACTTCTTGTTGTATCTTGGGCATAGAATGAGGTAGATAAAAAAAAAAAAAAATTGTGATTCAGAACAAACTATTGACTTCATTGGTTCCAATTGAAAAAGCTTTATCATTTACACCAACCAAGAAATAAATCAAACATTAGGAATAATAAAATGATGAAAAAATGGTTACAAGGATGTGAAACTTCTCAAAACAAACACCAATGCACATGTGCCTCCTCCCACCACCAGATTCTGGATTTGCTCTAGCTAATAAAAGAGACTTGGTTAGCTGTTCCACTAACATTATATGGAACTGCTGATTGGTCTTGATTCCAGAATCAAGATTATTTTGTCTGAACATAATAGATAAGTTCAAGATGCAACACACACACATGCTCACACATGTACACATACACACAGTTACTAATTCAATATCTGATCATCTTCACTGTCTTGCTGTTCATCCTCACTGAGACATTCTTGCTCTAGCTCAGCTAAACTCTCATCTAGAAGCAGGTGAACTTCTTTAGCGGTGAATACAGCCTTAGTTGCCATACTAGAAGTCAAGGCTCCACTTTCTAAAGTGATAACTTCACAATAGAAGGAGCTATAGAGCTAGCAAAGACTTCAGAATAATTTCCTGTTCAATGACAGCTTTGTTGCCTTGGTTGCACAATTGGTAGCTAGGGTAAAAAAATGAAATTTGACCACAGTATTTTGTGGGTCAATTTGACCCACCATAGGAGCAAAGATCACATTTTCATTAGAGGTGATTTACTGCATATTAAAGTTATGGCCTCTAATTAGGCTCCATTACACCGCTTACAATTAACTAATTCATAATAGTCATGAATACTACTTACAGCTACTGGAGGTGAACTTGAATCAATAGTTTGAACTTCCACTCTATATTTTCGTGCTGCCATGACATTACTTTCATTGCTTCTTTTTCTGCTCGGTGTACCAGGATGATCAGAAATTGAACTTCTGTTAGCTTCCTTCAAATTTTCCAAGCTCATTCTTACTTCAGACAAAAGCTTAGCTAATTTCTCATACTTTCTAAAGCAGTGGCGACACATTACTGCCTCTTGCTTCTCTACGCTTTCAGTAAGTTCTCTCCAAACTTCTAACACTCTCTCACTAGAATTGTCACTTGAGTGAGATCCATGCATCCTCCTTCTGTCCTTGGGTAGTTTGGAAAGATTTAACCCACAGCCTATGCAGGCAACTACATCTACTGCAAAGGAGCATCTTTGGGATTCTTCCATTTTGCAGAACAACAACTATAGCTCAGCATCTTTTAAACCACGCATGCGCACATATTTATGTGATAATTTTATGCTTTCATTTTTGGATCAGTATTTTTGTTTAGCTTTATTGGTGCAAGCCGGATGCTTCACATTGCCACAGACGCGCGCTACTGGAGGCCAGTAAACCTCTGCGGTAAACTTTTAAAATTAGTGGTTAGCGCCAGAATCTGGCGCTAGAACTGGTCATTAGTACTACTGTCCCCAGACCCTTTCCTCCCCCATTCCCCAATATAGAAGAGGTAAAGGGTCGGCTACGCCAGACTAAAGTATTCGCTCATCTTACACACACTAGAGCTCTATACCTCCAAGGGGCGTGGCTACGTTCCTTAACTAAATTCCGTTCGCGCCCGTATTTTAGTCACGGGAAAAGGGTCTATAGAAGGAGAACATTGAGTCTTGATCACAATGAAAAAGGTGAAGATGACACTGAATCTATTGTGCCTTCTCTCAATTCAACGGCTGGATCATCATTACTGCACAGTGTAATTGCACAGCCGCTCCCTCTTTAACTCACGACCCTCCTTCCTTAGAGTTTGAATCATTTTAGTATCTGAAATCAAGGTAGTTATTTAGTAATGGTAGATTCCACTCTAATTGTCCATTGATCATTGATTCCAGTTTTTGACACCATAACTTTTTTTACAAATATTGTTATGTTTAATTTAAACTTCTTAAATGGTAGGTGGGAATGACCATTGCTTAAAAAGACCTTATTTTGAAGTCTAGATCTGCTACTGAGTCTAAAATGGTTACTTCGAGCTAGTAAGTTAAAACCAATCGTTATTACTATTCTTTTGTTACTATCTCTACCATATTTTTTCTTTAGTGCCATTAGCTACATATAGTCACTACTATAATGCTTTGTCTCCACGACTGGAAGGAGCAATTTCAACCCATCCTGAAAGAGATGTTCTGTACTTTACCTCTCCCACACAACAGTTTAGATATCAACAATTGCCTGAAAGCAGTGGATAATGTAGTGATCTCAATTATTTAATTCTTTAGCTGAACTTTATCTGTGACATCCAAATTAACAGTATAGTTAATATTCACTCAATTCTTCACTTTTATTTAGCAAAATCTCCCAAGATGTGCATCAGGAAAGCTGTCATAGTAGGAGGTTTGAAAACTGACAAAGATGTTTCAGTACATTGCTGCTTTGCCTAACAAGGCTTATCTCTTTATTTTAAAATATGAGTATCTTGTTCATTTCAATCCCACCAAAGTTGCGTCTATATAGCAACTACCACAGGATGTACCAGTTCTCCTGAAACTAGAAGGATTTCAAAATTGAGACCCTTTACCATGTCCATTGCAGGCAATGCTGACATCTGAATTGTATGGAATTGGTATAGTACCGCTTATCTCTGTCTGGATGTAATCAAATTGTTTTTTCCAGTTGTGGAGCACAGCACTCTTGCTAGATGGCCTATACACCCATCGCAAGTCAATGGACAGTTTAAGCACAACGACATGTCACCATACATCTCTAACAGCAAGCAACATAAACCAACACAGTTTGAAATTATCGAAAGTATGAAAAATCAGAACTTATAGAATCCACCCATTGACTTGTATACAGTGCACAGAGGACTGGATTCCAAGATAAAAATGTTCATGTAAATAATGAGAAACCTGTCAACTACGGCTATTTATCATGTGGACAATGTAAAGCTGATTTATGTCCAGCCAATAGAGCACTAGAACAAATATACTATTTTAACTGTACATATGTTTATGTAAGTGAGGTAATTATCACTGAGTAATTTAAAAAACAAATTAGAAAATGATCAGCTAGTAGCACTTGGTATAATGACAGAGATAAGTAGTAATATTGCTCATAGCTATTGCTATTGGCAAGAGAGCATATGCGTATGGGATGCCCAATGTACCAAATTGCAAGCAAAAAATCAGTGAGTACCTACTTTACAAAGTAAATGCCTACTTGATAAACTACACATACCCACACATAGAATAGTATAGATCTTCACATATAAATATTTACCATGTTTTAACTTACCACCACCACATCAATCGTGTCAAATAGCCAGCCTATTCTTGTATCATTTGAACCTCAGCTGATGTTAAAGTTGTGGGTCATGCTTCAATTCTATGCAGTTATGTAACTCGAGTAGCTATGTAGTATATCTATCCCATCTGAGTAACTGCAATATTGGTACCTAGTTTGAACACACGACATCCCACAGGCACAGAACTCAGTCTCCTTGCTTTAATTTTAACACTAAGTATAGTTGGCTCAACTGAAGCCATCCATTATACATGTATATAGCTCATGGCTAAACTCAAGAGTCTATAAAGCAGTTAGCAACTAGCTAGTAAAACAAGATAATCCTCTAACCAAAAGGGAATTGCTCAAATAAATTGAAAACTTCTCATGACCAATAGAATAATACATTACAGTTTAATATTTATCCTTGCATTAATTGAATTTATAATCCATCAAAAGTTTTGAAAGAGGGTAGCTGCCTATTAATTAACTTAGATATTGAATGTTACATTATATATGTAAAATGTTGCTAATGAAATGTTTTCTGAGTTCAATCTCTTCTCTTCAGTGGTCCTAGCACATCTGCTTCTGCCAGAATGTTCAGATACGAATTTGAAGTACTTCTCAGAAATATATTGCAGGCATTCCGGAATCTCACAGCCAGCCTGACAGCTTGGAGGCTGACTCTGGGGTCAACTAAAAGACACAATTCATTCGTCAGTATATATATATATATAATATAATACAAGAGTTCTTCTATAAAATTTCATTGATAAGGAAAGAGGGATGAGGAAGGGGGGGGGGGGGGGGGGCAAAATAAGGTATCACATGCCAATAATATATATATACCCAATTTTCAATTATTCACCCTTAATACCGTCCTTCTTGCCATTTAAGTTGCAAGGGAAAGGGAGAAATGTTAAGTTGCTAACATTAAATGTAGGAAATGTTATCTCCTCATGGAACTGGTTTCCATAAAAGTCCTGGTGCTGTATCAGCTATTTGCTGCAATTAGCTAGGGTTCAACCTCACTATTAAACTGCATACAACATATAAATATTAGCAAGCTGAGCAAAAACATTAAAAAAAGATAAGAGTACATGAATACAGGTCAATATTGTTGTGTAACAATGTTGATTAAATTATAGAACTAACTAAGAATAAGACTTACTAGGAGGTGGTGTGGGACGATGGGGATCGAAGAAACTACCCTTCATACTACTTCCTGGTGCCCCTTTCATTCCAGGTGCCCCTTTCATTCCAGGTGCCCCTTTCATTCCTCCTTTCATTCCAGGTGCCCCTTTCATTCCAGGTGCCCCTTTCATTCCAGGTGCCCCTTTCATTCCAGGTGCCCCTTTCATTCCTCCTTTCATTCCAGGTGCCCCTTTCATTCCAGGTGCTCCTTTCATTCCAGGTGCTCCTTTCATTCCAGGTGCCCCTTTCATAGGTGGTATTGTAGACCTGGGTGGTGGTACAGTGGGCATGGGTGCCATGGTACGGGGTGGAGGTTCTGTTACATTAGGGGGAGCACTCGTTGGTAGACTGCCATCATCAATGATGTCTTGGTCAGCGAAGAAAGGATTTAGGGACTCCAAAAGGAAGCTTATCACATTCCGCTCTTGGGAGTTTGGATTGAACTACAGAAATATAAAAACAAAAACATTATATAAAGTTAAAAGAAATATAATCAATAATTATTATCTGATCACCAATCTAATGGTTGTATTATGGCAATCAATTTTGTATTATACAAATATATAAATTAACTCCAGAAATTTCAATAATATATTATCACCGTACACTTACTCTAGGAGGACTCTCAAATGTTACATAGTAGGCACAATCATCCACAATACGCAGCCGACCTGTTACGACATGTGAGTACAATCTAAGAACTGTCTAACATTTTCAAGTTACAACTCACCTCCTCCGTAAATTTCATCCAATGGAACTCGTGCGGAATTTTCAAACACTCTAGTTCCATTTATATTGCTCCAGAAAAACAGTCGGCGGATATTAAGGAATGTCCTCAGGACATGTTCATTCTGGAACACCTTCAGAACCTTATCACTGTACGTGAGGTATAATCCACTAGGAATGTGCAATTCACTTTCATTTTGAGGAAGGTCAACCATTCTCTGAAAAACATTAAATAGTAGAGTCACAAAAAAAATTGACTTGACTAAGACTTTGTACGAGTATAACTACGAAATAAGTTAGAGTTGGTTAGCAAAAGAAGAGAGACTCTACCAGAAGTGTATATAGAGGATATACACTGATATAAAGACCAATGGAGCTGGGGGAGAGGGCTCTAATTCCCCCCCCCCCCCCCCCCCCCCCCCCTACCTTCTTGGTTTTTGTGAACTCTGAATTCTTTTGTTTGTTATCTCTAGTTACTCCCCTTTGTTGACATGCCAGACAAAGTATAACCATCTGCCATGTGACGCATGACCTTTGTATGTGTTAAAACAAGCCGCCAGCTACAGAGAGATAGTTTAATTAATATTGGGGGACTGCTCTCTCTATTTGTCTGCTTTTGGCACTAAGGAGTTTAAAAACATACAAAATGTTTAACTCTCAACATTACATTACAGCCAAAGCGTTTAGACATATCAGCATTCCTTGCTTTCAATAATAGTTATTACTGCTCATGCTCATAGTCTCAACTCCTCCTCGATGGCAACAACTCCATTAAGTTGATAAACTCACTCTAACATTTAATTACATTCCATTGTAAGGTGTGAAATACTGAGTTATCTATCTATATAGCCATTTCCACCATATCAAATTACAGTCAAATTAGACAACGGAATCTCTTTTAAATATGACCAACTTGGGTAAAGAATATCATAACTATAGCACGACTATTATTTATTATAAACAGTATTCTACCAAGAGGAGGGATTTCCCAGGGATTTTCCCTCCATCAAACAATTGATTTCTATGCAACCATTTATATTCTGCTGTTAACTAAAGGGAAGAATTTGGTTTTCTTAACACAAACCAACATGAGAAAATAATAACCACAAACTGAAGCATCTACTAATCTTTTACGGAAGTAGCTATTCTTGTTTGTCAATGTGCAGTTGGTCGTCTGGATGACAGATAAATTACATAACTCAAATATAACTTAGACTATTTATCATTCCTGTTGTTTAAGAAGATATTTAAATCCAAGCTAATTATGTCATTACTCAGAAATCCCCAAACTTGTCTAGCCTAAACCATATCATGATTACGGTGTTTGCGATTGTCTAACGGCAATTCCCTGATTCCCGGTGGAGTTTTTACTTGAATTAACACTTGTTTAGACCTTGTTAATTATGTGTGATATGTGTTTACTGCATTTGCACACGTTGGTCTTTTGTCACCTGCTGGAGACAATAAAATACGGACTACGGTTAGCCGTAGAGTTAGGAACTTTAAGTCGACACTGTACATAAATTATTATCCTTTTTATCCGTCATTATTACAACCATTATCAAGTCATGAGGTTTTCTTTCCTACTACTTCTCGTGATACATACAATAGCATAGAATGTATATACATACAGCCATCTTTTATTGTCTAGTAAACTGTGTCTGGTGTTTTCTTGCAGACGTCTGAAGATAATAACTCACTTATTGTTATGTTTTACTCTTGAACAAATTAGTTAAGCTATATTTTTTTCTTTTGAAATTTTTGACAAATTTATGTCAGAAAAACTTTGGTGTGCAAATTCCAATAATGCATGCACTACCAGTAGACCTAATATTATGCAAGCTCATTACCCTCTGATAGGCTCGTATGTAGTTATAGCAACCAACCTAGTTCACTAGTTTGCCGTGTTTTTACACAGGTTAGGGCAGTTGCTAAATATCAGCTGGGGGGGAGGGGAGGGGGAGGGGGAGGAAGTGCTTTACAGCAAACTTCATGCTGAGTTACCAACCCTAAGTACAAACTACTGAAGTGAAGATTTCTAGCTAGAATGAACCACTCTTTACAATCTGTCGGAGTGATATGGCAAGATATTTCACTCTCAAGTTTTATTTTCACTTGCCTCTGACTGTGAAAACAAATGAACCATTCTCTATGTCACACTCTGACTCATATAACAAATTATCCAATCAGATTGCTCAATTTGCGGTTAATATATTTCATACCCACCTCCTAGGAGGTTAATAAGTAAACAGCCTAATCAAAATTAGTTTTGCGCATTTCCTATAGCCTGGAGCCACGGTGTAAGTCAGTTGCACCACTCTGCATTCGTTCAGTATGGGATTTACACTATTCTTGGGTCTTTGGCCCTCGGTTGTGTAAATCCTGTACGACCTTTACGTCATGGTGCAACCTGTACACTTGTGAGACTGGAGAATATCATGATTCCGTGGACTTAGTAGTTACATCAGAATTTAAATATGGCCAATCAGAAGAGAGGATATTCTCCTGTATCAAATGAACAACATATGTTTATTGTGTGCAAAGCACAATGCTATAACCTGGGGGGATGTAATAATCCAATGTAATAGCCAAGAGCATAAGTGATAGTGGACAATACTATGAATAGTTTTATATGCTTCAATACACTTCCTTTGAGGCAAGAGTTATTGGACACAGTTCTATACACAATAAATATGTGTATTTCCTATGTGTATTAGTGGTGGATAATATTAACTGCTATGCTGTAGGTATTCATATAGTTCAAACAATGTATTCAACCAATCTCTTAGACACAACATACTAACTTACAGTTGGGATCGGAGGTGGGGAAAAACCCCCCAACTCGACACAATCGTCAGCATTCTTTATCAGAGGAGATATGACAAACCTCTTCTCTCTGTGGTGAAATTCGATCTCATCGCTTTCCAAGTTCAAGTCTCCCAGAAACTCTTCAGCGTCACGGGTGAAGCGAATATTATTGATATCATGTTCCTTGGGACCTCCGGGACCTTCTTCACCTCTCGGACCCGCATTAACGCACTCAAAGTGCATGATAAAACCACGTGATTCAGAAAATTTATTGCTTCGAAAAGTAATCTTCATGTTTCTACTTGGAACGTATGTTTCTAAAGTTGGCTGCGCTCCGCAATAAGAATTACAAGATTCGTCTCTTAAAAACTCGTCAGTGATATTGCTGTTGCTGTCGTCCAAACGAAGATTATCCGGACAGAAAATTTCACCATCTCCAAAAGGATCGCAAGGTTCTTCAAGTTTAAACTGATTCCAGTGGACGTACATCATCTGTCCATCACCACCTTCACATTTGGGGACATGGTACTCACATAGAGTGCTTGCATGGTAGTCTCCCTGGCTTAAAGCATTTGGAGATGGAACCATGAACACGTCATCTTTTTTAGGCAGTAGTTGTGGTTTTAATGTTTTTGGTAATGGCGTCACTCCACAACTTCCATCCGCTCTCTCAAACCTACGGAAGCACTGATACATTCTGGAATATTGAAAGAGTTTCAATAATAGCTATACATTTGCCAACACAAAATGGATGCCTTTGCTAGTGATATTTGCTATTAGCACCACCAGTGACATCACAGTAGCTTTTGTTTGGAACAAAAGACAACTATAACATGTATATTATTTTTACAAACTACTCTTTCAAGTCCAGTCTGACCTAATTGGCACTAGCTGCAGCTCTATTTTGTGTTTCTAATTTATCTAGTCATACCCAGGTGCCACAAAGGGTTCTTTTTTGCAGTCTCCTCTTTTTGACGAATCATCCTCAAATATAGTAAAGCAGGAAAAAAGCAATGGCTCCAAGAGCAAAGTAAGAACAAATACAAAATACATTGATAAAACGAACTGATATTACAATAAATAAACTATAAATCTCCAACAATCCTTACTTGATCCTCTGGCAGTGTCCCTTTTAAGGGACCTCATAACTGATTGGGTCTAGCTGGCTATAAAGAAGCGATTGTTCAGAGG
>WLWD01003082.1_pt1 | contig 90085 bp, 66 predicted proteins | sample 6712731 | NCBI WGS metagenome assembly WLWD01 (sample SAMN12718690, study PRJNA576275) | sponge metagenome | isolation source: marine sponge | host: Mycale hentscheli | place: New Zealand: South Island, Marlborough, Capsize Point | collected 2014-11-01
ACACTCCACTGTGCCTGTGCTGCCATGAATCTGTTCCTCTTCTTTGGCTGACATAAGATCTATGATCTCTTTCGTAACGCGACGGCGAGTTGTAGTCTTGCCTTGTCGTGGTGGACCAAGAAACATAAGCTTTAAAGACAGAAGCTCCAGAACCTCCTTGGAAACAATGAAGTGTTTGTATGCTTCTTCATACTTGTAGTCATCTATCACATAAAATAAAGAATAAGTCCATTTTTTAGAGAACTGGTATAAATAGAACTACTTCAATGAACACAAAACTTGGTACAGATACTGGGATGTTTAATGAAGTGGTTTCCCAAAAAAGTCCCCTTTCTTAAACTATGTAACTCTCCTATTGCATATGCACTAATGACTCTTGACACAACTTTTATTATTCACACTGGTAATAGCTCACACGCTTCTGTGCTTTGATGCCTTTTGTAGTGACATCTAGCTAATGAAGTAGCACTTGATTGTTGCTCCTAAAGCTGTGAGTTTACAGTAGCCCTATAATTACAAGTATTATAGTCACACAGCTTTTACTCTACAATAACCCACACACTCCTATGCTTCCACCCTCAGCTGGCTCCAGCAATAGAATGGGCAGCTGGTTTTATAGCCTAAAGCTAAGCCTGTAGAAGCAGCTGCCAGTGCACCAGCTGCAATTTAGCTCAGATATTCTCAGCTAATAATTACATATCATACTTTCTTCTAGAGAGAAGCTGCTATTTGCATACACTAACCTGGCAGAGTTACTTTATATACTCCATCTTCAACAGCAACCAGTAACTGTCCAGTAGACAAGAATGCAGTAGCTATCCATTCACCATAATACTCCTGACCTGGTCTATCTCCCTCACTAGTAGTCTCAATCCACTTCTCTGTCTTGTTGGAATAAATTCTAACATTAGAATATCTATCCATGCCAATTAGATTAGATAAGGAAGAGGCGATAGCGCAGGTGCTAGTAAATGTGGTTACTGTCCTCCATATTGTTAGTGGAGTTGTCCTGCCATTACTAGCAGATGCTATGAGAGACTCTAAAGTGCATATAAATAGAATCTCTCTCTTGCCCTCTCCTCCTGTGAAGCAGAAGTTGCCTTCATGGAATGTTGATCGCATGTTCCAGCATGAAGAAGGAAGTGAGTCTGCAGTCGTCCAATGGTCGTTGAGTAGAACTTCCACTACGTCCAAGTCCTCGTCATGTGAGCCACACCCACCAGCCACGACCAGGACCTCAGGTGATCTTCCACTAACTGATGATGCTCTGTCGCGAGGAGTAGGCATGGCACGTAGCGATGGCTTCCAGTCTTGACCAGTAGTACTAGTCAACAGAGAGTTAGTGGCACCAGTGAAGGGATGATATCCACCAACCAATACAAACTTAGACTGGTAGGTAGTTAGGGACGACCATGCATATGGTGCATCAGTAGTAGTCCATGAGTGAAGGTCAGTAGAGATGTGAAGTGTGCCATCACTTTCCAGTATTATTACTGTATTCTGTAGTACTGCACATTGTTCAGGCCGGACATCCTCACTCCAGGTATGGCAGTGTTCCCAGTGTAGTGAGGCTTGAGGACGGAGATCTCTCTAAATGCAAATAAATAAAAATATATATTTAAATTACAAGTAAACAAACAAACAAAAAGCATTAATTATTTATGCATATAAACACACGGAGTTCAAGTTTGATCAACAAATACGTATTAAAAACAAACACACAAACAGATTGATTCCTATATAAGCAGTGAATATGCCATATAAATATAAACTTTGTAAACTGTAGATAAACATATATAGAGAAATGGACATGCATACTAACAATACTGACTCTATAACATACAAACACACAAACATACACTTTCTTACACAATGCTTACATACATAAACATAATGTGATATTAAAAATAACAGAGTTCGCAAACAGTACTGAAATTGAAAAATAAACACACAAATATACAAAAAAGAAAAGTGTCTTTTTTTCCCGTGTATTTTAGCCAAAAAAAAGTTTTGAATTCAATTTAACCTAATAACCGGTGAGTGCAAAGATAAAAAAGAGTACAGATAGAAACAGACAAGTCAACTTCAGAGAATGTTATTACATCATTAGAGAGTATGTTATCACATCGACTGAGACTATGTTATCACATTGTCAGAGACTACCATATTACATCGTCAGAGACTGCGATATCACATCGTCAGAGAGTATGTTATCACATCATCAGAGAGTATGTTATCACATTGCCAGAGAGTATGTTATCACATCGTCAGAGACTACCATATTACATCGTCAGAGACTGCGATATCACATCGTCAGATCACATTGTCAGAGAGTATGTTATCACATTGTCAGAAAGTATGTTATCACAATATAAGAGAATATGTTATCACATCGTCAGAGAGTATGTTATCACATTGTCAGAGACTTATGGTATCACGTCCTAACTACTGATGTTTCGTAGATGTTAGGACCATGGCTGGATTAGATCATTTTAAAAATTAGAGGAACTACTGTCTGGCAAAGAGCCTACCAAGTGGGAACCTGGTTAGAGTGGTGTGTTTGTCAGAAATTAAGTCTGTCTGCTTAGTCAAAAATAAAGCAAGATTTTTGTACGAGCTGGTTTGTGCGCCATCCAAAAGCACTGAATTGGGAGTATAAGGCTTTAGCTTGCTGATATAGCTGTGGAAGATTTTCTAGCTTTTAGCAGTAAAGTGAAAGAAAAGTTTGACAAATTTTATTAGTTTTACAGTAGGAGTAAAAAAAAAAGTTTCGAATTCCGTTCCGTAGTATGGACCTAAAACGGTAGTTTTTAACCGTAGTTTTTATCGTTGCGTTCCGTACCGTTTTGACTAAACGGCCGACACCGTTTACTAAAACGGTAAAAAACGGTGAAGCATTTCCGTCGATTCACAGATATTTTCTAGCTAGAAACTCTTCTATAGCTATATCAGCAAGCTAAGGCCTTGTATCGACCATTAAACGCTATGGGGATAGTGCAAAAAAGCTCGTATAAAATTTTAACTTGCTTCAATAAAGCTGCAGACTGAAGTTCCGACGGGCACAGAGCTATAACGAGGTCCGCACTTCGTAGATCATCTGTTAGCTACTGACGGACCTCCAGTAGTAAAAAATCTAAGCCGGAGAAGGCCCTAACAGCGAGAAAACGTCGATACTGTGCGGTGGTCAAAATAACAATTCTCCGCGAGACCACTTCGAATAGGACGGCTTCAATTTTTTTAACCCGAAAAGCTCCGCCTCTGGAACCTGTAAACAAAAAATCAAAACGTTTTATTGGTTAAACGCTTTTTTATATTTCTTTGAGCGAGACATACGGTGAACGAGAAAGATTAAAACGGTAACGAGGTCGAACGAAACGGCCGTTTTTCAACATACGGCGTACCGTTTTTTCCCCGTTTTTTTATTTTGCGACGGCCGTTTTACGGAACGGAATTCGAAACTTTTTTTTGACTCCTACTGTATGTAAGCAGTATTGAAACTAAGCCAAAGCAGTAACAAAATGCTGAAGAAAAAGCTGCTTACTCTCTATGACTGTTTGGAATTTGCTTAGGATATAGTCACTGTGCTACATGTATATAAAAATTTCCAACACATAAACATACATTAAATACAAACATACAACATTAAAATACACAAGCATACAATTTTTATAAACACTGTAAGAAACTGTAAATAACAAGCACAGCAATATAAATACACAACTTACTGTATTTCTGGAACAAACTAGACTTCAAATAGCAAAAGTAAAATAGACAATTACAAACTATAGCAAAATACGAGGGAAAGCAATGTATGAGAGTCCTCTCATAAAAATGCACCAGCAAATAAAAAAAAAGAGAGGGAAACTCATGTCTGAGCATGCTCATAAAGGCATCAACCAGCATCTGGAAAAAAAGGGAGGGAAAGTCAAGTCTGAGCATGCTCATAAAAGGCACCAGCATCTAAAAAAAAGAGGGAAAGTCATGTCTGAGCACGCTCATAAAGGCACCAGCATCTGGAAGAAAAAAAAGAGAGAGGGAACTCATGTCTGGGCATACTCATAAAAGGCACCAGAGACTGGAAAGTAAAGAGAGGTTTAAAATATGCACAAAACATGTCCACTATTGCAAACAAATGGAAAAAAAAGTAACAAAAGCAAAAAAAAATTAATTCTCAACTATTTTTCTAATTGGATTTATTGAAATGTAGTTTTTGCCCACACCTTAGTTTTGACTTAAATCACTTGCCCTCACTGTGGCACAAAACTAGAAAATCATTTTAAGGAGCTATCACAAGCAATGCTTGCACAAGTGACTTAATTGAGCCCTTAACTACAAAAAACAAAACAAAAAAACAAAAAAATAAAACCACTGGTGGTTTAGTTGACTTATTTTGAACTTGTCTAGAGTTTACTGATTGAGGTCTGTTGTCCTGACCTACACTTGGATGCAGTTGGGAAAGAGTTCTAACTCTGATACTATCAAGGTCGGTGGCAAGCTCACTCTTACAATACAAGTAACAAAATAGTACAATTGAAAGAAGCTTCAGTTCTGCAAATGTCTAAATATGGCTGCACAAAAGAATGCATCAAGCAAGGATGTACGTTTGTCAATGCTTACAAAAAGAACAGATGGTGTGTGTGTGTTCCAATTAGAGCTAATGAATTGTACAAAAAAACACTAGTGGACTGAGGAGTAGGAAGACAAATTGAGTTGGTGCGGCCATTATAACCACATCCACTTGACCACACCCACTCATTCATTCAATTAATGAATTGGATTGATAAAAAAGACAAAGTAGAAGCCCTTTGTCAAATGAATCAAACACTTTTAGTCTATGCTGCTTATTTGTACTGGTATCTAACATAGCTCCTCCCACTTTGCAAAAGTTATCTACATCCCTGATTAGATATGCAAACACTGGATCTAGTAATTAGATAAATAGACACTGGATCTAATAATGAATTCAGTAACTACATAAATACTGGATCTAATAAATTAACACCGACTCTTGCAATCAGACAATAAGCAAACACTGATCTGGTAGACAAAACTGGTTTTAGTGAACAAACCATAATTTGGTAACTAGCCAATACTTCTAGAAAACCCAACTCAGTAGCTACGGGCGCTCACCTCCTTACGAAGTTGAGGCTGACCTTCCGCCATGCATAATCTTTTCCTGCCGCCGTCTTCAAGAATGGAGCTCCCTATACGCTACTTAGATTCCTACTTTAAATATCCGGACTGGACCCCACCCAAAATACTGTATTTTACTGGATTTGCCCATAGTATACAAGGTGGACCCTTTTCCTAATCGCTGCTGCAGGTAAGTAGCTCATAAGGAAAGGATCGTGTTGCTGCTGGTGGCTGTGGAGGTGCTTGGGAGAGAAGGAAAAAACTTCAAGGTTTTGGCTGCATCCAGTGCTATAGCAGTTTGAAGAAGTCTATCTACTATGGATGTACATATTCAACTGCCCTGCAAGATAGAAATACTCTTCTTTGTCATAGTTGTGAGTTTATGCTAACCAATGTAAAGAAATCTGAAAATAAATTGTAACATACTGTTGGTAGTAACTTCTAGTAGTAGTAATGATATTATAAACTAGCAAGCACCTTGCCACACAGTGGCACTTGATGCACTAACTTTTGCAAGTTAGGAACGCAGTAGCATAAAGTATTTTTATCCATGGTTTCCCTCTCTTGCTCTCTTTTTTCCTGAGACATCTCAGTATTTCTTATTCTTCTCGTCAGCTCATGGGTTCCTTTCTCTTCCTTTGTCTATCTCTCTTGCTTCTCTGTATCTCTTGTCCTTTTTAAAAACCTTGGTTTCCTTATCGCCTTCTACTGAATGTGATGACGCTTGCCTCGTGGCTCTTGGTGTGCTAAGTTTAGCAATTTAGAAATGCTTTAGCACAATATATATATATATATTTTTTATTTCTTTTTATATTTCAAAGAGTAAGAGAGCTAGTGTATATCGTGAGTATTTATAGATATTTATATGTATCTATTCAAGTTTGTACAGGAATGTGTGTTTGTGTGCGGGCAATAATTAAAATCCAATCTTAGGAGTTATTATTGTGTATAATATTATTGATTGGTATAATGACACAATCATTACAACAATGATTATATGTTGGTAAGGTGTAGTTCATTGTAAAAGTATTTGTTTTAATGTGAACTAATTATATTTGATAGAAATGAGTTCTTCCAGCAACTTATGACTTATACAGCATCCTTCACATGTGGCCAATATTCCAGCAACACTGAAGAGTCTCTCCGCAGGAGCTGAAGATACTGGAATGCAAAGGTAATTAGTGAATGGGATGACAGGGGCACAGAATGTAGCTGTATATATGTGTGTGTGTGTGTATATACTATTCCAGTATGTTGGAAGTGTGTGTGTCATTTTAGTGTGTAGAGGAGTGTATATGTATGTGTGTGAATATGTGATAATGTAGAAAGTGTGTGTCTGGGTATGTATTAGGGTATTTTAGGTGTTAAGTATATAGAGATAGGTGTGTATGATCATAGTCTATAGATAATATAGTAATGTGTGGATATAATGTTTTGGGTAAGGGGTATGTGTATGTGTGAGTATAGATGTTGTGAGGGAAATGTGAAGTTACTGAGTGTGCATGTGCAGTGACTCCCCCAAAGTTAGTTAGTGTGTACTCCCCCTGGATACTTCTGTGAACTCATACCTTAAAAAAAAAAAAGCAGCTGTACTAATAAAGAGCCAGAGACGTCCTATAGTACAAGTTGAGTTGGCCGCAAGAAAAACTTGAATAACTTTAGAATGGAAGCAGGTACGCATCCGGGGTTTGCACCATTGAAAAGCTCGCGCCGAAGCAATTAAAAATACTAGTGATGTGCTTGAGCACAAATGACGAGCGAGCGACTATACTATTTTTATATGAATGATTTAACACTGAAGCTACTGAAAATAAGGTCCAGTTTTTTAATTTCGCATACAAGGTAAAGGGATTTCAGTGCCATAGTGAAAACTCTCTGCAACTGCTTGAATTGAAGGAAAAACAACAACAACAAAACAATACACGTTATTTAAAGGGGTAGACTATATTTTAGGTACTACACGCGACGCGACACGTCGCGTCTTCATCGCAATTCAATCAAGATTCCTCGGTCCCACCCCGAGTAGTCACCAGCCAAGTAGCAAGCAGGGAGGCACCAAAGAAGGAGAAGGCACGGTCACCATGGATAGCATCCATGAACAAACCCTAGCCCTAGCCCTAGCCCTAGCCCCTAGCCCTTGTTGACCCACAAAGTGGAGCTCACACCCAAAACATTGAGAGTACTTGGGCTAGTGTGAAAAAAATGATGCGAAAAGAATGTGTTTTAAACACAAGGGATGGGTTAGGGCTAGGGCTAGGGCTAGGTATATAACATATTAAACAACAATATCCATTATAACTATCTTTTGTCATGTTTTATGATTATTCATTTATGTCAAACCATTGCATATTATGTCATGTTATATGTATATTTAAGTTGTTTTTGTTATATGACAAACAATTTTTTTTAAATTGAGAGGAATAGCGAGTGTTTGAATTGCGATGAAAATGCGACGCATCGCGTCGCATGTAGTACCTAAAGTATAGTCTACCCCAGACTTACCTTTACAGTAGTCTAGTGGACAATGTATTTCAAGTAAATACTGTTGCGCATGGCTTATAACCATGACAAAGAGCGCATTGACTTACCACCGCCACTAACTCGAATAGAAATGGAAGTCCCTTAAGTTTTCAAGTTGTAACTGCACCCGCAAAAGAATTCAAAACGGTAAACAATTCAATTTCTAGGGTGATACAGGTACTGATCGATAAACCAGAGGATTCTGTTTAGTGCAATTTGGGACGGGGTCGACCACGTAACTAACACATAAACGCGAGGGTCAAAGTACTAAATGACATACATACGTCCATACATATATACAAATAAATAAATTAACATCCCCGATTTTCGATTGTGTTACCCCTGTAAGTGTCTCACTCGCTACGCTCGCTCGCCAATTACCTCAGTATACTCCAAAACCGGAGAGAAAGTGCTATTCCAAAACTCAATATAAAAGTCTATGGGAATAGAAAAAAAACACAGGTTTCCCGCTCTAAACGCACCCGCTTTTAGTCACTCGGTACGGCTCAATTGATCACGCGGACAGTCTCCATTAATAATTGTGTAAACAATGGCTTCTTCTGAGATTGCTGCGTTTCTAGCTTTGTATCGCGATTAGCTTAGGTTGGGAGTGTGGAAACAGGATAGACAGAGTGCCCTGTTGTCGCAGAGGGTATAGGATCACCTGATAGGATGTTGGTAAGATTATTTGTCTACCTGTTCAATATCAAATGCCGTATAGCAAATATATTTCACAGTGATATAGCTATCATTTAGCTAGCAACTTGTAATACAGCCACACTTAGGCTGTTTGCCGTTAAATTGTGTGCTTGTCAAAGCTGTGTTTATGCCAATTCCTTTTCTTCACTACTATAGATGCCGTTTATTGTAAGGATTAGGACCAACTCAGGCAGCACTCCACCTTCAATTCGGATCACAACTATATTTTGTATATGTGTACTACTTGAATTCTATCATTTCATCAATTTTCATATACATATTATAAATAAATGAAACAATTGATAACTTTATTTAACAAGGAAGTCTAGTAACTTTAGCTACAAGTTAACAGTGCTGTACTGCTGAATCCTGTGAATATCAGAATATTTCTTGGGACACAGTAGGTAGAATCGACTGATTTTAATCCTGTCTCTTCAGAAGAACGCCTCACCAGTTTGCGTTTTCCATCTGCTGTACATTATCTGCGCATAAGAAACATAAATATAATTGAAAGCAGGCGAGATGAGCTGTACAGCGCCCGAAAACCCCCATAAACTTCACTAAATTTCTTTCTTTCAATAGTTACAGTATTAATGCGCACCTGTGCTATCGCCCCTTTTTCACGTGCAACGTTGAAGTTTGCGTGCTTAATTGACTTGGATTCACATGACTAAATTGCTTCCGGTAAAGTACTAAATGCATTCCTCAATTACCGCGCTTGCGGTCGTGCCAACTCAACTTGGACATACTATAGTAATAGCACATTTACAGCATATCTTTGAACAAATGGTGTATTGTTCTATTGTTTTAATTGGTATGGTTAGGGGAGTCTGCAAAATACCTCTCTACCTACTTTTACTTCATGAAACACCAATATATGTGTGTGTTTATTTGTGTGTGTGTGTACTGCAAGTATAGGTGTGAAAAATGGTGTCTAGAATTGTGTGTGTGTGTGTGTGTGTGTGTGCATGTGTGTGTGTATTGGCGTATTGGTTGATTTCTTGGCTCAGGGCCTGAGGTCCTGAGTTCAACCCCCACTTGGGAATTTTTCATCTGGTTTTTTTCTTCCTCTGCCTCCTACCAGTCCACAGCTGTGATTGGGTGGGTACCTGGCATTTGCTGGGGTGCAAATCAAGTTCTTTTCTCATGCAACGGCAATGGTCCAGGTGGGACTTCGGGTGCCCACACCACTTGCTATGGGGAAAGGCCTTACTCCTGAAGTTCTTAGCCTGGCTTCACTCATAGTGACCGCCAGATGTGTGTGTGTGTGTGTGTGGGAGGGTGAGAGTGAGCTAATACAAAATTGTTTAGTATTTGTAGTAATAAATATAATATTTTAGGTAAGGGGTTTGAGTATGAAATGAAGTGTAGGGAAGTGTAAAGATTCTTAGTGTGTGTATGTGTGTGATAATATTTCAGTGTGTAGGAGGAGAGTGTGTATGTGTGTGATGATATTTCAGTGTGTAGGAGGAGAGTGTATGTGTGTGATGATATTTCAGTGTGTAGGTGGAGAGTGTGTATGTGTGTGATGATATTTTAGTGTGTAGGAAGAGAGTGTGTATGTGTGTGATGATATTTCAGTGTGTAGGAGGAGAGTGTATATGTGTGTGATGATATTTCAGTGTGTAGGAGGAGTGTGTGTGTGTGTGTGATGATATTTCAGTGTGTAGGATTAGAGTGTGTATGTGTGTGATGATATTTCAGTGTGTAGGAGGAGAGTGTGTATGTGTGTGATGATATTTCAGTGTGTAGGAGGAGAGTGTGTATGTGTGTGATGATATTTCAGTGTGTAGGATTAGAGTATGTATGTGTGTGATGATATTTCAGTGTGTAGGAGGAGAGTGTGTATTAGTGTGATGATATTTCAGTGTGTAGGAGGAGAGTGTATATGTGTGTGATGATATTTCAGTGTGTAGGAGGAGTGTATGTATGTGTGTGATGATATTTCAGTGTGTAGGATTAGAGTGTGTATGTGTGTGATGATATTTCAGTGTGTAGGAGGAAAGTGTGTATGTGTGTGATGATATTTCAGTGTGTAGGAGGAGTGTGTTTATGTGTGTGATGATATTTCAGTGTGTAGGATTAGAGTGTGTATGTGTGTCATGATATTTCAGTGTGTAGGAGAGAGATGTGTGATGATATTTCAGTGTGTAGGAGGAGAGTGTGTGTGTGTGTGATGATATTTCAGTGTGTAGGAGGAGAGTGTGTATGTGTGTGATGATATTTCAGTGTGTAGGAGGAGAGTGTGTATGTGTGTGATGATATTTCAGTGTGTAGGAGGAGAGTGTGTATGTGTGTGATGATATTTCAGTGTGTAGGAAAGAGTGTGTATGTGTGTGATGATATTTCAGTGTGTAGGAGGAGAGTGTGTATGTGTGTGATGATATTTCAGTGTGTAGGGAGAGTGTGTATGTGTGTGATATTTCGTGTGTAGGATGTGTATATGATATCAGTGTGTAGGAGGAGAGTGTGTATGTGTGTGATGATATTTCAGTGTGTAGGAGGAGAGTGTGTGTATGTGTGTGATGATATTTCAGTGTGTAGGAGGAGAGTGTGTATGTGTGTGATGATATTTCAGTGTGTAGGAGGAGAGTGTGTATGTGTGTGATGATATTTCAGTGTGTAGGAGGAGAGTGTGTATGTGTGTGATGATATTTCAGTGTGTAGGAGGAGAGTGTGTATGTGTGTGATGATATTTCAGTGTGTAGGAGGAGAGTGTGTATGTGTGTGATGATATTTCAGTGTGTAGGAGGAGAGTGTGTATGTGTGTGATGATATTTCAGTGTAGTGATGTGTGTGATGGTGTGTAGGAGGAGAGTGTGTATGTGTGTGATGATATTTCAATGCTAGTATATTGTGTTTGTACTACTTTGTAGTCACATGACTGGTACAATATGAAGGACTTCATTATTGACTGGACTTCCTCCAAATGGTGAGACTGAGTGTGCTATGAATATCATTAATGTCCATCCTTTAATAGGATATTTGGTGCTGTGTGTTTGTATCGATGTGTGTATTTGTATGGATAGGTGTGTTTCGGCGTGTGTGGGGATAGGGGAGGGTAGGTGTGTTTTGGTGTGTGTGTGGGGGGGGGGGGGTGTAGTAAGTGTAGGTATGTTGTGTGTGTGGGCTAGAGGATAGTAGGTATGTTGTGTGTGGGTAGGTGAGTGAGTGTGAGGGAAGTCAATTTATTATTAATTACACCTTTGATGATTATAAATTTATAATTAGTTCAAATTAACATTAACTTTTAATTTTATTTTTGTGCTAATCACGGGATTCTAGTATGTGTGTGTAAGATATGATTTATACTCTGCTGCCAACTCATTAAGTGGGTGGGAGGTGGGGCCTCTTAGGAATAGTCATGGATAATTGATGACAAAGCTAGACAGTTAATGGAGTTTGCCCTAGGCTACATATGTATGTGTGGGCGGATGGTTGTACTGTATGTATGTGTGTACATTTTTCTGTAAATGTGTGTGTTTGTGTGCGCATGATACAGTCACATCAGTGACCACAATAGAAATAAGAATATATATAAAGATATATCAGTTTGTTGTTGTTGTTGTTGTTTGGTTTTGTTTATTTTACATGTGTGCATTCTCTACTATATTGTGGCCATGTTTTGATCATTTTTGTGTAATTGTGTTCAGAACCATCCCAAGCTGCGCATGGTGGACCCCCTGGACTATGAGGGGCAACTCATTACCAGACGCAAGGACTTGGAGTACGAGAAGTACCTGAACCTGTTTCCACAGCAGGACGTCACGGTGGGTGTGGTCATGTGACTGATGGGTGTGGTCATGTGACTGATGGGTGGGGTGTGACTAATGAGTGGGATCATGTGATTGATGAGTGGAGTCATTTTGGAGGTGCAGTCTAATTTTTTCTTTTTTTCCCACCATTTGTAGGTTCTGGTAATTGTGTGGTTGTTCTTCTCCATCCTCCAGTGTCTCAAGTTCTACTGTGGTCGCTGGCACAAAGTGGACCACAGCTTCAACCAGTCCACAACCAATTACACCCACCTGCTCCAGTGAGTTGCGACATGGAAAGTGGTGGGTGTGGTCTATGTATGAGTGGGTGTGGTCAATAGTTTGGCGACAAGTAATGGCATTGGTTCATTAAATTACAACTTGTGTGTGTAAGTGTGCATGTATGTGTTTAAGTCAATGGTGTGTATTATTCAGAACACTGATTGAGATCCACTAGTGAAGTCTTAATGAATTGTGTAGAAGTATAATATATACAAAACTCTTCATTGGTATTACATATGATTACAATCATCAATGAGGGGTGGTATGATCTAGCTTTAAACTTGTCTAACTATTCTACAAAGATAGTGCACAATAGACTAGTACCACACACAGCAAATAAGATAAATATTTATGTTATTTCTGGAACACCAGATCTTATATGACCCAATAATGGCCAGTCTGGTAGTCTCTCTCATAAGAGACTTTGTCACCATCTTGGACAAACCAACTATTTGTCGTAATTGACTGAATCCACTAATGTTGGGTAAGCCACGAGATCCTACCTCAATTGTCAAGAAGGTAGTTTCATATCCAGACCCTTTGATGCGGGACACTAGCTCTTGAAATTTCACTTCTTTACTTTTAGCTGCTTCTTCAAGGAGTGTATCGAAGGATATTGTTAACTCCAGTAGTGTTACAGACTTGGTTGTGTCATTCCACAATACCATGTCCGGTCTTTGATCAGTAGCTGCAAGATATTGTGGGAAGCTATATTCAGAGCCTAAATCTGTGGTGGTCTCAAATCCCTCTGGTAGGTTTAGAATGATAGTCCTGCTGATCTCTGCAAGGACAAGGTCATGTCTTTCATTGTACCTTCTTAAATTGAGAGCCACTTCACAGTTGTTCAGTACGTGAAGTAAAGTTTGTTTTTCCTTTTTGCATAGAGGACAAATAGGGGTTTCTTTTTTCCCCCAAAGGTGAAGGTTTGCATTATGTGGAAGAGTGTCATGGGCTGCATTTAACACAAATTTCCATTCATTTTCAGGAATCGTATTTAGTGTCTGGGCCCAGATCTCTGCTGCTCCTTCCTTGCTCGACTTAATCATGCCCCCCTGCCTTGGTAAATTAAGTACTGTCGACATGCGCGATGTTATTGCTTGTTTCACTACAGCATTCCTCCCAGCACTTGTCAGTCCTTTTCTAGTGCAAGATGGCATTTCCTGCATTGTATTCCTCACTATCACTGCAGGGCGAAACTTCACTGGAGTTCTCTTCTGCCCTTAGACCATCTTCTGCCACTCTGCGCACACAGGGATCTGATGAAGTCAGTAGTTGAGCCTGTCGTGAAACTTGTAACTTTTTGTACAAAGTTAAAAGTGATGGTAATTCCAGACCTCCTTCTCTTTGGGGGAGATAGAGAATGCTGGTGTTTGCTGACTTGGCTAAACCTGACCACTTCTTCAAAAACCTTGTGGCAGTAGCTTCCAGTTCTCGCTCAATCCAAGTACTTGAAAACTGAAAGATGGTCAGGGGCCAGTTGAGACGTGGACAGACACCTAACTTATATATCATCAACTTCTGCCTCCTGGTAACTCCTATCTTGTCCACAATGGTTAGAAGAGAGACTAACTTTTCCTTGATTCGTATTTTGGACTGCACTGAAGTATTCGGAATATGAATTGGTAGTCCAAGAAATTTGATGGTGTTGTTGCCAAGGAAGGGTATATTTTGACCAGACAAAGTTAACTGAGGGTTGATAGAATGCCCAGCACTGCACTTTGGAATTTTCGCCTTCATCCCTGACCAATTCAACCATTGTTCGGTCGTATTCAACAGTTGTTGGCACGCTGCTGGTGAGTTACCCACTAGGCAAGTGTCATCTGCATATTGTAAGATGTTGATAGAATGCCTGGTGTTGCTGATCTTGTAGCCCAGTTCAGGTCAGTATCCACCAACGTGTTGATAACTGTGTTGAAGATTACAACTGACAGTGGATCTCCCTGATAGACTCCAATCTTCAGTGGTATACATGGGGTACACCAGTCATCAGTCAATACCATAGCTGATAAACCCGAGTAGAGACTGTCTACAATAGAGCTGAATTTGGAAGGTGCATGATAGTGGTTGAGAGAAAATTGTATTAATGAATGGTCCACACTCCCATATGCATTAGCCAAGTCCAACCAGGCCACAGCGATGGATCTATGTCTGCTCCTAGCTTCTTTCAGAATCCTGGCAAGCTTACAGTGGTGTTCAATGCAACCAGGAGTAGCTGGCATAAAGCCCTTCTGAAGACAACTGTCTAGGTACTCTCTCTCTCTCTCTCTCTCTGAGAGAGAGAGAGAGACACACACACGCACACACACACACATCCACACACACACATCCACACACACGTACATTGAAACAGCCTAATTCCAAGGGTTAAATAACTGCTTTCCTTAGATAGTATGAGATTGTGTTTAGTGGTGTTATGTACAAGGTCGGCCATCAAGTGTACATACGTATATCCAAGTATATAACAGATGTCCTCGATTTTCGATTGTATTACCCATGATAGTGTCTCACTCACCAATTTACTTCCAAAATTTGTGGGAGGGGGATGGTGGGAAGACTCAGGGCCAAAATCACAAGGATGCAGCCATGCACACACAAACAAACACACATTTTGCATATAATCCCTACTATGTAATTTACCACTTCAACTTTGAAAACAATACATCCCCGGATTATCCGTGGATGCCAACCTATATAATACCCCCTTGGCAGAGTATCCACGGATTCCCCGGATACTCTGGACATCCCCGGATTATCCTTGGATGCCAACCTATATAATACCCCCTTGGCAGAGTATCCACGGATTCCCCGGATACTCTGGACATCCCCGGATTATCCTTGGATGCCAACCTATATAATACCCCCTTGGCAGAGTATCCACGGATTCCCCGGATACTCTGGACATCCCTAGATTATCCGTGGATGCTAACCTACAATAATACAATCTTGGCAGAATATTTACGTATAAGTATCCCAGGTACTCTTTGTAATGCAAATTAATCCTTTTTTGTGGAGCACTTGCTTCCTATCATTCAAAGTCTGATTAGTAGCACAAAATTAACCTTCAGCGTGCATGCATGAGAGTTATAGTAGTCGTCCTGTTTGTCTGTCTGTCTGTCACGCTCTGATTTTGGAGATTACTGACAATTAACCATTGATTTAGGTATGAACTTACTCAGAATGAAGATTTAGGACCTTTCATTGTGCTTTTTTTTATTTATTTTTTATTTTTTTATTTTTATTTCCGGGCTAATTGTTGAGAAAATGCGAAGCTTTCAGCTCTGTGAATGTATTAACTTTTGTGGGTAATGCCACCTACCATCACGTGAGCAAATAATTTCTTGCAGCCAGCGGTGTAGTTTGCTTTATGCTCAGGGAAGTTAACGGAATTGAAAGAAGTGAAGTTTCTGGTCTGTTTAGCTTCTTCTCTCATGAAGACGGTGTTACTAAAAAACTTGGGGGGAGGATAATTAACAGGTTAAAATAAACTTTAATTAATCGGCACTTAGTTGTAATCTCTACCAATTCCAATTGGTTGGGTGTTTACAGCCAGGCTGGCAGTGGTTTGAGAATAGGGAGGAGCAGTACATTCAGTCCAGTCACCTGGTTACAAATTAGCAGTGGGGTCATTTAGCAGTTGCAAGTATGAGTGACCTTCTTGAAAATGACATGTTGAAAGCTGTTTCCTAACTTTATTATTTTGGCCAACATCTGTGTGTCAATTCCAGTCTCAAATGAAGTTTCTCACAGATGATGATTAAAATGCTGGACTCAGAAATTGTTTAGGAGAAAAGGAACTTTTTCACTTGATGAAACATTGAATCACCCAAAAACTGGTCTGATGATGATATAGAATAACCCTAAGCCATATGGACAACAAAGAAAATGAACATGCCCACCCCCACTTCCCTCCAGAAAAAAAAAATACCCTGTGCCATATGGTGCTGCTATGTTGCTATGACTTAGTACTTTCTGTAATTAAACTATAGAGATTGGTATTTTATTTATTTGTTTATTTAGAATTAATAAAAACATGTTATTACAATGTGCTGATCCACCCTGAAGCTTAAAATTTTAGCGTGACCGTCTAAAATAAATTAGATGGTAGCAATCCATCTCATTGTCTACCTTAACAGAAACTAATTAAAATTAAAATATTCCTTCATTAATGAAACACCAAAGGTGCGAACCCTCAGAGCTACTAAACACTTACCTAGCTAGTACAAAATAATCTCAGACCAAAAGAACAAGCAATCTATTAGTTATTTTAATGAGGCATCAAAATAGCCCAATCAATGAAAATGGTACATACAGGGATTATTTGTATTTTACATTTAATGAATTGTTAACAATTAACTAACCCCTTAGGAAAAAATAATAGATAAAAGCATGGGTGAACATTTTTACTCAAAAGTGTTACAGAATTATAATTATAAGGAATGTTCGCAATTGTGCTTATACCTTGCTCTGACGCAGTTCTTCCTGTAATAAATTAATTGAAACAAGTGAACTTAAATAACTTAAAAACTGCTGGAAGAAAGATATTCAATGGGATTTGTATCCAGACATCATCAAAAAGTAATATAGAATCAGCAAGTAGTTTATCAAATATTTTATGATCATAGCAGGTTTGATGTCATCAGTGTGGGTTTCCAACAATACCATTAGAAGGTGGTATCTGAAACGGCCGTGCCCAGTATTTCAAACTAAGTATAATTCCATTCAATGACAGCTTCTGGATATTTCATGTGCTGATGATTTACTATCTGGTATGTAATCATAGGTTAACAGTGTACATCATGTGTTAGCATTGGTATTGTTTCTTAGATAGTTTGTGTGTGCCTTCTACCAAAAAACGTAGTTAAAGGATACCTTATTCATACTGTGCTGTAGGGATGCTATCGAAGTCTCATGGCCAAATATTAAGGGTTGCTGCTGTGATGCATGTACTTTTTCACCTTGAAACCCCTCAAATAGTTAGTGAAAATTTTTATGAGAAAGCATTACTGGCAGCACTGGACTTTGTGGAGCTATGTAACCAACATGCAGCTTTTTTTGGCTGGAAAAGGACTAATTGAAGATGAAATAGAAGCATTGAAAGATCAAGAGGATGGACTCTGTAGTAATTACTGCTAAAAGGTATTATATTTCTGAATATGTGAGAAAATACAACAACAACAATGTAATTCATATTGATTGTGCCTAACTTATGATAGAGAGGATGCTAAAATATTAGTAATACTGTAATCTAAATATGCTTTACAATCAATACAAAGTGTACCAAATGCCAATCTTTGTATTGAGACGTACACACATTGTACACACACACACACACACACATACACACATTAATTGATATTTATATCTCAGAGGCTACAAATACTTCATCAGGAGATGCAAAAGTAAGATCTAATGCTACATTTTCCTTACTTCTTCCTGGGAAAATACTAAACCTTACAGTAATTAGTCAACTGAAAAAATGTCGAGGCAGAGGGAATAAACCAGCAGCCAAGGAATGCTGGAAAATGCTTCATGATGCTGGCCTTGGTACTCTAAGAGAAAACAAAGCTCGTCGTGGAAAAGTTCTAATTTGATTACTATCAAAATTTACTATTTTGTAATTTTTAGTTATATGAATTCCACAAGGTAGACATTCCACTGGATTCTGTCAATTAGTAGAAAAACTGACATCTTTCAGTGTACTTAACTTGGATTAACATAACTGAAATTGCTACACATCAATCAATGAACACTAATTCATTCGTGATTAAACCTACAAACAAAAAAATAAATACTAGCTATGAAGCCTATCATATTCATCGCTAACTACATAGGTTGGCATCCACGGATAATCCAGGGATGTCCAGCGTGTCCAGGGAATCCGTGGATACTCTTCCAAGGGGGTATTATATACATAGGTTGGCATCCACGGATAATCCGGGGATGTCTGGAGTATTCTGGGAATCCATGGAAGGACACTGGACAACTGACGGCGTTCTTGGACAACCCTCTGAACTGCAACACCATCTCTGCTGTAGGACTACACCACACTTCTACTTCTTGGCTGATCTTGCTGGCTACATTATTGCTCATGTATAATTTAATCATGGGTGATAGATTTGTTGTTTCATATGGCCTAGATTTTTTAATTTTCTGTAGAATCATAATTAGGATAGTACTTGGACAATGTAAATTGATGGATTCTGTCCCAGTAGATGACTGCTAACCCATGTGACTTTACATTCACTTCATACACATCACTTCAAGTGAACATGTGTGTCTATGTGTAGAATAACACCTTCCCTAAACCACAATAACAAGTTAGCAGCTGTATTTTAACCATACAGCCAATGTTGTGGCCTATGCTCCCAAGATCCTAGACAAACACTTTGAAAGTTTCAAGGGTCACTTGGATTCCACTTACCTTGGAGTGTCTCAAGTGAATGTGGTGGTGTGGTTTGTAGTGGCAGTTTCTTCTTAATCTCACCTCACCCTCAGTAGTGTAACCATAAGGCTTAGAAAAAAGTAATTGCGATTGTGAAGTTTATCATGCATTTGTAAATCAAGCAAGACATTATTGTACACTTACATTCTTGTGCAATTTTGCAATTTAATAATTATTTTAATTTATTTTAGTTCTGCTGTATTATTCATGTAATAGAAATGAGTAACCACATGGTCCAACTTGGTCAAAAAGTGAATGTAATTACAATTATACTTCAAATGTGTAAGCTTCAAGAAAATCATCAAACCTGTGATATTGGGGCTATGTTTGTAGTTTTATATAATTAAAAATAATTCAAAACGGAGTCTAAAATTCCTAATGCATACTAACAATTTTAAATGCAGCACATATAATAAGCACTCGGTCAGGTCTCACTTTCTCATCAGCAGGGCACTCTTTTTAGTTGAAAGTAGCGGAAGGTGCACAAAGCATGTATCTTTTGATTAGGCAAATGCTTTGAATTTGTCATGGTGCTGAAGGTTAATGATTATAACATACATGTTGTACTGGGAGGAGCCCGTAGACAGACATGCACAATAAACCCACATGTTATGAGATCATGTGCAATTTACCAAGACAAGGTAGTGACAGTCCGTGAATTAGGCAAACTAGATAGTAAGAGTGTGGATTAGCACTTCTCCTGACATTGCATGCAAGTGTATGAAGTTGAAATAATCAAGATCATGTATCTTATACACTCACTTACAAATATCATGTGTACATCACACACGCACACACATATACACACTGATACTTTTGTTAATCTACAGTAATACTAGTTATTGGTTCATTCAGTGAGAAATGTTAACATATCAGGGGCAGATCTAGGAGTTTACATGGGGGGAAGGAGGGCTCTTTAGTATGACTGTCCAGCTGATAAAATCAAAAGGAAAAATTAAAACTAAAAACACAATTAATATACAAAAGTTTTGTTATCCAGAATAAAGAATATGAGTGAAAAAGGTCTTACATTATGATAAAAGTTAAAACTGATATTTCAGCTGTGAAAATTATTTATGAAGACATTTCTAGTTAATTTTAAATTATACCATGAAGAAAAATTGAATACGCAACAACCAATAAAATTTGTTTACAATGATAAATGCTAAACTTGCTTGCTTTGGCATTACTATGAACTTGGTCTTCCGTATTATTATAAGGATGAAAGTAAAGTCCTGACTCAGCATATCATGAGTATCGGTACATTCATTAGAAGAACGCAATTACTAGAGGCCGACGGAAAAAAGGACAATAAACAAAAAGTTATTGCTATTATTATACACTACAGGTCAGTAGCAAAATACGGGGTCATTCTGAAAAGGGGGGGGTTCATACGCGTTCGACACCAGTCGAGTCCCTCCCCCCTAAATCCGCCCCTGACATGTAATACATGTACATGTGCAGCACACATGATCTCAAAACATCCACTCAACATCACTGACATTACGACAGGTAGGAATAATAGTAAGTATAAGTGGACTTATCATTTTGCCAAACATCAATGAACTCGGGGTGGGAGGGGGTGGGCACTATGTATCACACGTTCCAATTTACTCTCATGAAAAACACTTAATCTGCATAGCGTATGTCTCCCTGTCTTGGGAGGGAGGGGGGGGGGATAGCGGCATATCCCCCACTTCTATCACCCCTGATATGTGTGAAACCCAAATCACTGCAAAATATCCCCACAGCTTCTTTTTTAATAAGATAACAATTTTGTATATTTTTATTACAAAGAAGCAAACACTATTTGAGAATACTTATTAAATATGATATATTGGTCTAATGAATGTGAAGTAGTTTACATTACGCTAAACTTCTTTAGATACATAAGTTGAAATTTTGTTACTTTTCAGCCGCTATAAATTATTACATTTCTCAGATTAAGATATACATCAAGTTCAATTAAGTATTCTTCTAGTGAGTGGAATAGAAACTATGGCATTGTCTTCACCGTAATCAAAGTTAATATTTTGTTGAATAGTCGCACAACGAGACATTATTCGACAAAGGGGCATGAATGAAGCTTCAGAATCTTCTTCAAATAGTGTAGCTGATACTGTTATGGAGTTCTTGAACCAATTTTTTCTTGGATGATCTTCATACCACTTTATTTTGGCCAGTATGTGTGTGTGACTCACATTATTAATCACAGGAGTATGTAAAATAAAGTATTCTATATTGCCACAACGAATATCTTCTACACTACACTGCCGACCAATTATGGTGCCAGAGAGTCCCGGCCACATAGCAGAAACTGTGCTTGATCGCTGTGATCGACTCTTAAGGGAGGTAAAGAGCTGTCCAAAAACTTCAACTTGAGAAAATTCCTCGTGTCTCAATGGTACTTGAGTGATTGAGTCAGCTGTATACAGTTTGCAATACATATTGTATAAAAGAGATCGCATCTCCTCTTTAAAAAATTTTTCACGCAACGGTGGTATAACTTCATGCCACTTACACTTGGTAGCACAAATTTCTCCTGGCAAGCAAAATATGTTCTTTTCATATTCTAAAAGAGATTTACTGTCAAACAATCTGCTGGTGTCTTCTAGCAAGGAATAGTTGTTTTTAATGGATTTGAAGCATTTGTGCAGCTCTGTACACTGTGTAAGCTGCAAAATGTCAGTGGCATTTAATTTCTGCATTAAAACAAACTTTTCACTTCTGGAGCATGCCAATTTTTTTGAAATGATTCGAGAATACCATTGTATCTTTCAAATGAAAAACACCAGAAAGAGAACACAGGTCCTAAATCTTGAATGCATTCACGTAGATGTGCATGAAGATGCATATTTGGTGTTACAGCATGACGCCCAAAAATATCTTCAAACATTTTACAAAACTGTATAATTAACTCATCAGCTTTCACTATTTCCTCATTATTAATAAATGGCCGACAAAAAAGTGAGCATGACCGGGAAAACACGCACCACATATCATAGTGTTGAGAAGGCAATATATTCTTTAAGACAAAAGGAGAGTACACTATTACCCACAGCATCCACTGCTCCACTATTACCCACAGCATCCACTGCTCCACTATTACCCACAGCATCCACTGCTCCACTATTACCCACAGCATCCACTGCTCCACTATTACCCACAGCATCCACTGCTCCACTATTACCCACAGCATCCACTGCTCCACTATTACCCACAGCATCCACTGCTCCACTATTACCCACAGCATCCACTGCTCCACTATTACCCACAGCATCCACTGCTCCACTATTACCCACAGCATCCACTGCTCCACTATTACCCACAGCATCCACTGCTCCACTATTACCCACAGCATCCACTGCTCAGCAGTAAATCCAGAAAATGCTGAAGCAATTTTTCCAGGCAGTCTCCCGATACGAGCAGGAACTAGTACAGAGTCAATTTTTTCCTGAATTTTAATGAAATCAGATTCACACATGATCCCATTGCCTTTCCATAATGTGGTAACATGCTTTGCAGTCCCTAAAAACAAGTTATGCATGGGATCTATCATATGACATCTCACTATGTTAAAGTATGGCAAACGTAACAATTCAGAGTAATGTAATCCAACTTTACTTTCAATGGCAGTTCGTGCTGTTTTTGTAACAGCATTTTTAGCTAACAATGCGTTTTCATAATGTGTTTTCATATCTCGAAGTGGCCACATTTCCCTATCAAACCCCCCATAATCTGTTGCCTCTGAAAAGCCAGAAGTTGGAAAAGTTTTCATACATTTAGAACATCCATGTCTAGCCTTGAACCCATAGAAGCCACATATTTTCCTGGTCGCTGGAATATCTGAACTGATACATGCTAATGCAACCCGAACACTGCGAACACCTAGTGTAGAATTAGGAGCTTTTATTTGGGTACCCTTCCATAATTCTATGAGTTCATCTATCATTGGCTTCAAAAAAGTGTTTATGGTGAGTTTATGCTCATGTGGACCAGGAATTGTACCAACAATTATAATGTTTTCTGGTTTAAACCGTAATGTTCTAGGCAAATTTTGAACTACTACATACAATACTCCAACACTATATGCTGTATGTTTGTAGGGTCTGAACCAATCAATGTTAAGCATTAGAAGAAGATTTCCAGGAATGTGTACAAAATCTTTCCAATCTCTCCATAACCTACCGGCATAAACATCTGTCATGAAATTCAAATCACCACTGCTCAACTCACACCAAGACTCACAACTTTGAAAAAATCCTGGACGAGATGCAAGTTGTTCTATGGAAGCTTTAATGCTGTTGTACAAGTAAAGCTTATTTGGAACAAGTTTGTAAGTTGTTCCTATCTTTACAGTTTTCATTATATCCATTCCACATTCTTTACGGCGTGATTTTTGAGGGTGAGATGGAAATTCAATGAAGTTGCACTTTCGGCTTTTCTTAGTGTGGGGGTTGTAAGTCCTCACACTGGGTAATGGTAAAGTTGGTAAAGATCGAAGGACCAGGTATTCACTTAAGATAACGCAAACTAGAATCTGACTCAACCGCTGGCTGTGAGGCTTGCAGTCTTGTCAGACAGCTCAAAAGCGCGCACTCTTGTTGCGGGGTATTGCACAAGTTCTCAGAGGTGAATAACAATTTTATCATTTACATTAAGACATTATATATTGGGTGACATGACAGAGAGTACGCTGGGTTTGAGCCGGGCGGGGCGATTATTGATCGTTGTCTGGTGACGACTCCGTCCCAGACATACTCCGGGGGCTTGAGTTGTTGTTGGAGTCTTGATCTTCTTCAAAGATGACAGGAACCAGCCTGTTGGTTGCACGCTTGTATATCCGTCCTCCGCACCGCAACGTGACGGTACGCACATGACCATCATCTCCAGGATGTACGGCTTCGATCCTTGCGATTGGCCAGTCACGGGTTCTGAGCGTCTCGTCTTTGACGAAGACTAGTTCACCGACGACTGGAGAGTGGCCGGGCTTGTTCCATTTGCTCCTAGGTGCACAGGTAGAAAGGTATGTGGACATCCACTGGCGCCAGAAGTCATTGACCAGTCGTAGTACTAGACCCCAGCGTCGAAGATTGTTAGTTTTCCCTGTAGGTGGCAGTGGTTGAGGAATAGCCAGAAGTGGGCGTCCAACTAAGAAGTGCCTGGTGTGAGGTACCTTCCAGTCATGGCTTCGTCCTCTCCCAATGGAGCGATAGGTCTGCTGTTGAGCACGGCTTCCACTTGTGTCAAAAGCGTGTACATCTCATCCCACCGAAGTGGGTGAGGTTCCATTACTTTCCTCAGCAGCATCTTGGTAGCTTTGACGGAGGCTTCCCACAGTCCCCCAAAGTGCGGAGCCCTCGGCGGGATGTGGTGCCACTTGATGTTGTGTTGACTTGAGAAGATTGTGATGACTTGTTTGGTGTCTTCAGATTCGGTGAACTTCTGCAAGTCCCGAATCTCCTCCCGGGCTCCCTGGAAATTGGTCCCATTGTCTGAGTAGACATCAGTAGGACAGCCTCGTCTGGCGACGAACCGGTCCAGGGTAGCTCGGAAGTCCGGAGTAGAGAGCGAACTGCACAAGTCTAAGTGAATGGCCTTGGTGGCCATACAGACAAAGTGCACAGCGTATGCCTTGATGATCGAAGGCTTTCTGGTATAGCCAACCTTGAGTTGGTAGGGTCCTGAGAAATCCACGCCAGTCCTACAGAAGGGCGGGGCAGGAGTTGTTCGTGAAGATGGCAGCATACCCATCATCGAAATGAGGGGTTTCGAATAGGCCTTCTGACATGACACACAGGTACGACTTATGATCTTGAGGAGGTTGCGTAGACCGGGTATCCAGAAGGTAGAGGCTAGAATCGAGATCATGGCTGAGATGCCAGCATGGCTGTGGGTCCGATGTAGTGAGGAGACCAACAGCTTAGTGAGATCAGAACGAGCCGAGAGTGGAATCAGGGTAGAAGGTGTTCTAGGTGACTTGGGATCCCTTACTCGACTTTGAACAATCAGGTGTCGGTGAACAGAGATGGCAACTGTAAATCGTCGGAGAGCATGTCCATCAGGCAAAGGTTTGTCTTTCCGCACAGCATCAAAGACATCATAGAAGGTCTGCATCTGAGCCAGCAGGAATATGCGGAATCTGGCAAACTCTAACTCATCACAAGTGAGATGTGTAGCTGAAGAACGTGGCGTCCGAGTAGAAGACGAGGTCTTGAAACGGAATAACCAGGCGATCACTCTCACCAGCTGAGCAAAAGATGAGAATTTCTTCCACAAAACGTTCAAGAACTGGTCTTGAGAGTCTGGCAGAGTGAGGCAAGGCTTGATGGATACTTTCAGCAGGGACACAGCAGGCTTCGACAGAGCACGATTAGGCCATTGATCAGGAGGATGGCTGAGCCAAGGGGGTCCAGACCACCAAAGAGACGATGTCAGCAGGTCCTGAGCCCTAACTCCTCTGCTGGCCAGGTCTGCTGGGTTCTCCTTCGACCGAACATGTCTCCATTGAACGTCGGGAAGGAGCTCCTGTATAGCAAAAACTCTGTTTGCAATAAATCGATCTGACATGGTGGGAGCTTTCGGCAGCCAATGTAGCACGACTTCACTATCAAGCCAAGTGAAGACTCGATCCAGAGGGATGTTGAGAAGTGCAGCAGTGCGTTGGATAAGTTGAGCGAGAAGCAAGGCACCTCTGAGTTCAGCCTTAGGGATGGTGGTAGGCTTGATAGGTAGAACACGGGCCTTTGCAATCACAAGTCTGGAGGCCACGGTGCCCTCGGCGGTGACAGACAGAAGGTAAATACAGGCACCGTAGGCCACTTGTGAGGCGTCAGCGAATCCATGGAGGCTCCACTGAGAAGGGTCTGTGTTGTCGAAAGGTACGATGCGTCTAGGAACCGGGAACTCGTTAAGTAGATGGAGGTCACTCTGCCAATCCAGCCAGCGAGACACTATGTCAGGAGGCACAGGCTTGTCCCAAGTGAGAGAGAGCTTCCACAGGGATTGGTACAGAATTCTGGCCGAGATGATAACAGGGCAGAAGAGACCCAGCACATCAAAGACACCCGCTACTACAGAAGCAATGGAGCGCTTGGTGATCTTGGTGGACTCGAGTTCAGGTTTGGAAATGGAAACGTGGATGGTGTCGTCCTCAACAGCCCAGTGAACTCCCAAAGCTTTAGGAGCATCACAAGAGCGCGAGACGATCTGATGAGCCTTATCAGTCTCGAGGAGATGAGTGGGAATTGAATCCTTGAGTTCCTTGGAGTTGGAACGCCACTTGCGCAGCGTCATGTGGGCTTGGTCCAGCAAATCACACAGCTGGACACGCAACTTGTTGGCTTCTTCCACGGAATTGGCTCCGGAGATGAAGTCGTCTACATAAAAGGAGTTTAAGATGGCTTGGGATGCTTCCGGGTGAGATGTTGAGTAGAGGTTCGCCAAAGTGTGTAGCACTTGAGTGGCAAGGAAGGGCGAACTCTTCACTCCGAAAGTGAGACGATGCATGCGACAGTCTACTACGGTCCCTTTGTCGTTCCTCATAAGGAAGCGATGGTAATCACGTTCATCTGGGTTGAGGAGAATCTCCCTAAACATTTTGGAGATATCCGCAGTCATCCCCACGGAATGGAGACGAAAGCGGGTCAGCACGTCCGTCAGGGGAGGGTACAGGTTGGGTCCCGGTAGCAGAGTGTCGTTGAGCGAGTAGGTGGTCGAGGAACGAGCCGACGCGTCAAAGACGGCACGAACTTTAGTGGTTGATGAAGAATCTTTAAAAACACCGTGGACAGGCAGGTAACAAGAAGGAGACTGATGGATTTCGCCAGGTGGTATGGTGACTGCGTGTCCCAGGTCCAGGTACTCTTGCATGACTGCAGAGAAGGCTTCAAGTTTCCCTTTAGCCGACAAGGACCTCTCGTTGGCGAGAAGACGGGACATGGCTTGTCTCCTGGTGTCACCGATAGGAGGAGGGTCGTCCACACGAGGTAGTGAAACTGCGAAGCGACCTTCAACTCTGGTGTTGGTGTCGTCGAAGTCTTTCAAGACTTTTAGGTTGGTAGGAGAATGAATGGGAGCTTCAGCGATGACTTGGTCGTCCCAATGAGGTGACGGTTCAATGCAGGAAACCGACTGTGCGATGTTGAGCACAGGGCTAGCAGAGTCGTGGTCGTGAAGTCCGGAGATGCAGAGGCCGAACACGGTAGGTTGAGCGATGTAGTCGTCGACCTTGAACAACGCACCAGTGAAGATGTTGACGGCATCATACAAGCTGAGAAGAATGTCTGTGGCACCACCCAGTTCGGGGTCGGCTAGCTTGTAGTGTTGGATGCCAGGAGTAGACTTGATGTTCTCGACACGAGCAGGCGGCTTCAAGAATGGGATCTTAGGCACGACATGAAGGTAGAATGGCACAGGAGGTACGGAGGTTGTCAGCGAAGTCAGGCTGGCCCTGACAGCAAACTTGCAAGTGACAGGGTCGGCACATCCCAAGAAGACGACGGGGTCATGAATCCGCTTGAGCTTCAGGTCTGCGGCTAACTTCTCCGTTATCACACTGAATGTCGAACCTGAATCCAGCGCAGCTCTTGCAGGAAGGTCCACTCCGTTGTTGGAAACAGAGGCGCAGAATGTCATGAGTGAGGCTGAGTGACGCTCTCCATCCGCAGCTATGGAAACTCCAAAGCTCTCCATCTGTGTCAGGAGTTGCACAACCTTTGGCACTGAAGTAGGAGACGTTGAGTTGGTGGTGTGAATCAACGTATGATGCTTCGCCCCACACGTCTTGCAAGAGTACTTGCTCGGGCAGTTCTTCTGTCCGTGACGGTTGGAAAAGCAATTAATGCAGAGATGGTGGTCGCTGATCAACTTGTTGCGGCTCTCAATGGACATCTCTAGGAAGGACGAGCACTTGAAGAGAGCGTGGTGTTCTTCGCAAGCAGGGCAATTAGACGAGGTCTTGTTGCTCGGCTTGTTAGGTTTCTGCTTGTGATGTTGTACAGCAGCAGCAGAAGGGGTTGAAGAGGCAGACGGAGAATACGTACTGGACGCGTAGTGAGGCGACATGGCAACTTCTTGTATCCAATGTTGGGCAAAGTCATGCACGTCTTCCAAGTCAGGAACACCTGAGTTTTTCCTGAAGTGGTGCCATTCTCGTTTGCAATCTTCGTCCATCACACTGAGCATGAGCACAGCAAGATAGGCAGTAAGGTCGTTTCCTACCAGGTTCTTGAACTTCCTAGCCGGGAGCACGACGTTATCAATCACAGCTTTTAAATCCAAAGTCTTGAGGCGAACTTGACGAACAGAGGAAATCTTTTGGACGATGAGAGGGCATACGACTCGAGTGGAGCCGAAGCGATCCCGTAGTAGCTTGAGCATCTCGTCCAAGTCTGCGTCTTTGTTGCCAATGTTACGTAAAATGTCTTGACCATCTGGATGGCGTATGGCGTTGGTTAGGTGGCCTCGAATCTCCAAATTGGAGTGGTTTTTCGCTCGGGTCTTGATGGTTGCCCGAAACATAGTTTCAAAATGTTCCCAGTTGAAGGGGTCCCCATCAAAGGTAGGGACATTGAGATGGATAGACTGGGAATGTGGCGTAGATGGAGCAGCAGTAGCCGAAGCAGCAGCAGAAGGAGCTGGTGTAGTCGCAGACGAAGTCGCGATGTCCTTCTCCGCAGTGTAGATCACGTCGTTGAGGTCGTCCAATCTCTTACGCAGGTCTACAGACCTGGCATCCAAATCACCATGAGTCTTGGTGAAAGGAGCAGCACGATCAAACCAGTCGTCACACGAGTCAGTGAGCTTCTCGAAGTTCCGTCTGAAGGTCGATGAAGAGACCTGAACAGCAGCACTGGTGGCAACAAGCTTGTTGAGGATGGAGTTACTCTTGTGCCATAGATCACACAATTGCTTGTTCTCACGGATCAACGTACGAATGGAAGCTAGAGCTTCAACATCCTTGTCCTTCTCTGGTTCTTCCGCCTCGATCATGTCATCCAAGCCTAGAATCAATTCGTCTATCTGATCCTGGATCATAGTGTGGGCAGACTTGATAGCAGCCAGCTCCTCAAGGTGGTCGTCGGGAACTTCGGGAGACATATCGTTGAGACTTTTGCTCCTGAATTCCGACGACTTCCGCTTGAGTTTGGAGAGCGAGCCACGTTTGCTACCACGCTTTCGGCGAAGAGACTCCAAGGTCTGATGGATAGAGACGGCGTCTGTCATAGCAGTAGAAGTGAAGTGAGAAGAAGTAGAGGTGACGATTAGAGGTGTCGAAAAAACTCGAAGTGCTGTAAACAGCAATCAAACTGCAGGAAAACGAACAACAACGGTAAGGTCCAACTGATAGCAAAGATGGAGCAGCACTAGTTCGAACACTAAGTAGGCTCGAAGGACCAAACAATGTGGGGGTTGTAAGTCCTCACACTGGGTAATGGTAAAGTTGGTAAAGATCGAAGGACCAGGTATTCACTTAAGATAACGCAAACTAGAATCTGACTCAACCGCTGGCTGTGAGGCTTGCAGTCTTGTCAGACAGCTCAAAAGCGCGCACTCTTGTTGCGGGGTATTGCACAAGTTCTCAGAGGTGAATAACAATTTTATCATTTACATTAAGACATTATATATTGGGTGACATGACAGAGAGTACGCTGGGTTTGAGCCGGGCGGGGCGATTATTGATCGTTGTCCCAGACACTTAGAATTTTGAAACCCAGTAATTATGCATTTGTCTTCCTCATAGATTGAACCACAAGCAGGACACACACAATAACGTTTTAGCATGTTAGTGAAATTTATTTCCTTTTTCAACGAGTAGATAGTTTTAGGGAAGATTAAGGCAAAGTCTTTGATGTTTGCATTTGGCACAATAGTAGACAATAAAAATAAGGAGGAAATAAAATTTAATAAATGCCGAACACCTCTGTCAGAAATTCTATAACAAAGTTGAAAAAAAAGACTAAAGTAGCTCAATATAAACTGAACATTTTTTAGATTATCTGACATAGATCTTATTTCTCCATCATTGTCAGAATCAGAATCTGCTTCCCATATTTCAGGAGCTAACTCTACCTCTGATTGTTCCTCAACTGAAGAATCACTTAGCTCAGCAGGGTCAAGGGAATCCTGGCAAACGGTTACACTATCCAAACCTTGATCAGAAGTAGTAGCATCATGGATATCACTTGCCAAATTGTCTAGCTCTGAAGAATCTGAACTTCTAGATGTGTACTGGCATGATCTTGTTTGGGTGTGTCTAGAAACAGCAGAGTAGGAAAGATTTTCTTTGCACAAAGGGCACTGCAATCTGGGACGTTTGGAAGCCATAATAAATTGAAGCTGTAACAATTAATATTATACAAAACTTGCGGTTGTATTTTTGTTCCGCAGTATTTAATTAAAGAAGAGCAGAGAGCGCGATGAGCGAGAGACACTTGTGAAGTGAGAATTGGCGGGCGAGACGAGTCTTATAGAATATCCTTGTTCCTTTGTCCGTCTCGTTTACGTAGCTTGATCTCGAGCGATCTCAAGTCCAGTGAGGGGATTGAAAACGTGCAATGATGTTTCGCGGTGTTCCTTCGGGAAGCTTTTATGGAGATAGCTCCGGAGAAAGAAATGGCACGCCTTCGAGAAGGACAATTAACGAGTAAGTTGTTCGGCTAGAATATTAAAGATTTTTTTTACACCGGATTGCATGCTGGTAAGGCTACTTCAGTAAGGTTTGAACTTTTGGTGTGATCGAACCTGCTATATGCCCTGCAGAGTTAATGGTTTCAGACAATTCTGAAGAATGCATTTGTCCCATTATCAGTTTTATACTTCTTTTTATTTTTGTTCACATGCAGAATATATTTCAATGATTGTGTTATTTCTATGTCTTTCAGTTAGAGTGCCAATGTGTATGGTTTACTTGTCCTTGGATACTATAATAATTACTGCAATAACAGATTTCCCTTTAGGTTTAACAGCTTTCTTCTTGATTCAGCAATAATAATAATAATAATAATAATAAATAGTAATAATAATAATAATAATAATAATGATAATGATAATAATAATAATAGCAAATTTTCTCAGTTCAGCAGCAAATATGATATTAATTGAAAATTTTCAGTTAAGTTGTAATTGGCAAGGACTAGGTAAAGTACCACATTAAAACACTTTAGGTAAAGTACCCCTTTAACTAACTCCTTATGCTGGATGATGGTGCAAAATTTTGTTATCTTGCTGTAGTTCTCAGACAAACTTGTGGCGAGTACTTACTATATCCAGTCAGATTGCCTGAAAATTTTTTAAAAATAACTTTGTGCACATTATCTAATGCAAGATTATTCTTTAAAATAGTTTTCTTTGTTCTATTATGTGTTAATCATTGTAGAGTTCCTGATTAATGGTGTTGTACTTATTAAACTTTCAATACGTGTGCTTGGCAGGACTAGTGTAACCCCTCAAAGCCGAGAGAGAGTTAGGGCTGATGAAGGGTTTCAATGGCTACCAGGAGACGTTCTACCACAAAATGGAGACAATTTGCATGAAACTAGTCACTCACAAATCGGTTCATTTTTGAGTTATATGCGACAAGCTAGATAGCATAGAGTCCAGAGTGTCAACACTTGAGCAGAATCCACCAGTGTTGGCTCCATGTTCTGCAAGTGGCTGCAGTAGCTGTGAGACCAGTTCTGAGGGTAAGAAAAGGAGTCGACGAAGCCCTCCTGAACTACAGGTTAGCTTTAACTTGGCATTGAAAGGACACTTTACACACTTTTTACATACTCTGTGCAGTTTCAAATCAGAAGTGTTCATGCAGCATTTACTGATGATAATAAACTGCATAATCATGAGAGGTAATTAAGTATTATTGAATGTATGATTTATCATTATTATTATATTGTAGTTATAACAGTCAATAGTGTTAATTAAAACTCAACCCAACGTTTCGACTGCTTGCTGAAGTACTCTTTAGGGGTCACTAATAATAATAAAAACTTTTGGGTTAAATTTTAATTAAGTATTGGCTGTTAGAATGAGAATATTATAATTATTTCAGCCAAGAATAACTGAATCATTATTATTGTTAGTAATATTACTAGTATTACTACTACTACTACTACTACTACTAGTTATTATTATTGTTATTAGTAATAGTAGTAGTAGTAGTATTGCTATTGTTATTATGTCTATGCCCAGGATTGATGGAGAACACAACAGAAAAGTTGTTGCAAAAATAATAAAAGAAATTGGAACCAAAACATATTCAGCAAAGCAAATCCGTGGTAATTATTATTTTTTGTTTGTGTAAATTATATTTTTTTCCAATTATGATTACTTGAATGAATAATTTATACAATCATAGCCTACTTCGGTGCTTTTTTATCCTTGTTTTCCACATTTATTTTACAATTGGATTTCTTTTCTAGACGGCTGTAGAATTCACCGGAAATCTCTACACTGCAAAGACAGTGAGTGTTCTGAAGAACAAAAAAAGAAAATGAGAATTCGCTAACGCCAGCAAAGAGTGAGTTTATTATATATAGTTTGTGTGGGAGTAGGAGAAAGATGTGTGGTGGATTTCAGCTCTCTTCTTTTTCTCTATAAAATAAAGCAATGGTTGGAGAAACGGGGAAAAGGATCTTATTTTAAAAATTGTGATGGCCTCAGTCTCTCCACTTTTCACTTCTTCTTACATGCGGGTAGATTTTTTACAAAAGAGAAAAAATATTTGTTTATCATTATAAAAAAAAAATAAAGAAGAGTGAGAAAGTTTCAACCTATTATACTTTGCTTATTCGATCGTCGGAAGAAGACTGTATTGCAGCAATCCTCCCAAGTGCAAAGTTTGTGGAACGATGTCTCTGCAGAAATGATGACGGAAGAGGACACTGGGAGTGATGACAATTTCATTCGCCATCGCCAGAGCTGGAGGTCCGAAAAATTTAACAACTTCATTGACGAATTGGATTCCGCAAAGAATGCCAAGACATTGGCGAAGAAGCAAGAGATTGGCAGTGGCATAGAGCGTGATGTGCCACAAGTGGCAAAAACTTGGCTGATAGCTGCTGAGAGTGACTGTCACCTAGAGCAATAAACATTGAACAAAACCTCAAGGTTATTATCACTTTTATCTGTATTTATCACTTATCTGCACTTATCACTTATCTGTATTTCTCACTTTGTATAAGATTGTTATTAGAAGGAGTAATATTATTATAGTATTGTGTTATAAATCCAATATTGCCAGTTATTGCACTATATAGTTGTGTAACAATCCAGATATTAGACCTGGAATATCATACAGGTTATTATACCGATCATGTAGAATTATACAACCCTCTTATAGCATTGTCAAGATACAGATATACTACCCATACTGAATGTATTCTATAATATGGTGCAAGATCATCAGATAACATGAATATGGTTTTAATTATATTGGTAGTATATTATTAGTATAATAGTAAGTATAATACTATAATTGGGGGTTTATAACCTACTGTTTTCACAGTGTGGACCAAGTTAGGATACAAAAATATACTCAAGTTATTGCTAGTTGTGTGGCCCACCATTAGCTATCAATTCAAACCACTTGAAAACATACACTAGCTACCTTTGTATGCTATTTTAATATTCAAACCACTTGAAAACATACACTAGCTACCTTTGTATGCTATTTTAATATAAATGGCTAATAATTTATATTTTTAATAATTATTTTTAATGAAAATTTACAGCTGCAATGAATTAAAACTTGACAATGTGCAAATTCAACATCCAATTTGAAATATGGGATACATTATCAACTGTGATATTTAAAAAGTGTAAAACACAATACAATGAGTGTTTTCAAATGTATGTCCATGTAGTGTTGACAGACTTCAATCCACAATTCTATTACAAAATCAAAACAATAATACAAATACTACAACCATAACAATATACTTACTGGAGCTGTTGCTGTATTTTATCTGCCACTTGTCTACAATAGTCCACTTGAGACAATACAGTAACAAACTCCTTGAGGGCAGTAGGTCTAGATGATAAGACTGTACGAATGCTACTCAGAAGGTTCCTTGTCTTCTCTACATCAATCCAGTTCTGGCGTTGAAGGAGCTGGTCATACATGTCAGGAGATATGAGTTCTTCACTGTAGCAGTGATCAGCTACTGTCATAACACAAGGCATCACTGAGTGGATCAAGTCAGGATACACTCTCAGAAATATACTCAAGTTGTTGCTGCCTAATAATAAACATTTTCAATAATACTAGCTAAATACAAATAACAACTTCACTTACTTTCCGAGATTTCTACTGCAGGATCTTTCTTTTCATATTTCTAATACAAAATAAATGAGAGTTAGTAAATACAAGTTAGAATACATAGTCTATTTCTACATACCTGTCCATACCAAATGAGGTGTCTATTGGTGAGCACAACTGCTTGTGGGCTGTCTGGATTGAAGAGACATTTCATGACTTTGGGGACAGAGTGTGCTCCATCAACGACCCCGAGATGATTCCCTCCTTCATGTGAACGACAGTCAAAGGCAAACTGGTAGTCCATGTAGCTGTTGTAGTTCATTCTGGAACTGGCCTTCTTTAGAGTGTCCTCTATTTCTTGTTTTAGAGCAGTACATTCATGGTGAATGGAGTCTTGGAATGTAGGATCACATGAAACTACCACTTCAAAATTTTTAGATCGAGATACAAATGTTACATGAAGTAAATTGGATCCATACAAAAAGGTCACCATGTTTTTCTTGACACCTTCTCTGATAAAAGTGAAGGACTTGTTAGATACGAGACAAGCCGTGGTAGCAGAAAAGAGTCCCATAGGAGTAAACCCACTACTGAAGTACATCAAGAAAGGCTCCACCAAACATGACCGACAGGATTCTTTGTGGAATAGGTCAAGTTCCTTTGCACTCGTGTTTTCTAACACGCAAGGTATGATGTACTCTTTCTCCTCTTCTAAGACTGACTTAGAATATTCAACTGACACAATCTCAGCTATAATGTGAAGATATGCAAGCAAAGCTACCAGCTGCTCTGGTGGAATGACACCTCCAGAAATTTTAGATGTAGCGGATTTCAAATCTTTCATAGTGAATCGACCTGTCTTCCTGAATCTCTCGGATGTGGCCTGACCTACACTATCAAAGCTCATGGCTTTAAAAATGACACCAGTGATACTGTCATACACTACCTGGATGTCTATGATGACCAGGTCTTCCAAACCAGGCACACTTGGGAAGTACATCAGAACACCGGCATGGTGGTGAAGAAACCACAGAGCTACTTTGGTCTCATAGGGTGTCATATTGAATGCATAAGACAAGGCCATGCAGGTCTCCATGCTGGCTGTCCTCACCTCTCTCATGCGAAGACACAAGCTGAACAGAAGCCACACAGCTGGAATCTTCAGCTTCTTAAAGTGTTTTTCCATGGCATTCTCCAGTAGCTGATGCAAGTGATGGATTTCTTCTACTCCGCCTTTCATGTTGTCCAAAGAAACGACAAGCTTGTCTTGTGAGCAGAACTGCAATATGCCCTTTCTGTAGAAGTCTGTGTCTCGAATCACCTTTTGAAGCTGTGAGTCGACTGTAGCAATGCTTTCCTCAGAAACTTGGTCTTTGTGAGTGCCCACTATATACACTACTGACTTGGAGGACTCGAGTATCTCACCAATGATGGGCGAGTTATCTGCTCCTGGTAGAGGTTGAAGATGGGAGGAGGAACTGAAACAAGATACACTGGCCAGGGTACGCAAAAGCATCTCTTGCAGAGTAAACTCAGAGTTCTCTGGTGCAGTTGTCTCTCCTGAAGCTCTCTGATAAAAGACTCGATACTCCTCGTCTAACTTGAACTTGTAGCTAAAGAACAGCAAGTAGAGGCCAGGTCCTATGGTGAGTGCTGGTAGCATGTCCATCAGCTCAGGCTGCCCTCCAGTGTCCTCCATTCTCAAGAAAGCTTTGAAAGAATGCTTCATAATTTCTGCAAACTGTGGTTGCCTTGACACTCTCTCGTATATGGCAGCTATTTCAGAATAATTTTCTACTAGTGGGACATGTGTTGGTGAGAGAGGAGAGGTTTTCTTTTGTCTGGACTGCTTCGGTGTTGGTTGTGGTGGTTTTTCCACAAGGTGAGACTGCTCTGTACTGCTAGCCTGACTGACCTCTGCCATCGTGGCACTATCTCCACGGGGACGAGCTGCAGTCTCAGAAGTAAATTTAGTCTCCAGACCTTTTCTAAGACTATGAAGGAGTAGAGATGCTTCCTCAGTGAGATTCTGTACAATGGTCCAGTGTGTTCCCTTATCTGCTGTAGTTGTATCAGACGTGCCTTGGACTAGCATATTAGAGCAACACTCCACTGTGCCTGTGCTGCCATGAATCTGTTCTTCTTTGGCTGACATAAGATCTATGATCTCTTTTGTAACGCGACGGCGAGTTGTAGTCTTGCCTTGTCGTGGTGGACCAAGAAACATAAGCTTTAAAGACAGAAGCTCCAGAACCTCCTTGGAAACAATGAAGTGTTTGTATGCTTCTTCATACTTGTAGTCATCTATTACATAAAATAAAAACAAGTCCATTTTTTGGAGAACTGATAGTAAAGAGAACTACTTCAATGAACACAAAACAAGATTACACACACTGGGATTTCTTGCTCAAATGAAGTAGTTTCCCAAAAAAGTCCCCTTTCTTAAACTATGTAACTCTCCTATTGCATATGCACTAATGACTCTTGACACAACTTTTATTATTCACACTGGTAATAGCTCACACACTCCTGTGCTTTGGTATCTTTTGTAGTGACTTCTAGCTAATGAAGCAGCACTTGATTGTTGCTCCTAAGCTGTGAGTTTACAGTAGCCCTATAGTTACAGTATTATAGTCACACAGGTTTTACTCTACAATAACCTACACACTCCTATGCTTCTACCCTCAGCTGGCTCCAGCAATAGGAGTATGGGCAGCTGGTTTTATAGCCTGGAGCTAAGCCAGTAGAAGCAGCTGCCAGTGCATCAGCTGCATTTTAGCTCAGTCATTCTCAGCTAATAATTACATATCATACATTCTTCTTGAGAGAAGCTGCTATTTGCATACACTAACCTGACAGAGTTACTTTATACACTCCACCTTCAATAGCAACCAGTAACTGTCCAGTAGACAAGACTGCAGTAGCTATGCATCCTCTATTATACTTATGACCTGGCCCATCTCCCTCACTAGTAGTCTCAATCCACTTATCTGTCTTGTTGGAATAAATTCTAACCTTAGAATATTCATCTATACCACTTAGATTCGATAAGGACGAAGCGATAGCTCTGGTGCGAGTAGATGTGGTTACTGTCCTCCATATTGTTAGTGGAGTTGTCCTGCCATTACTAGCAGATGCTATGAGAGACTCTAAAGTGCATATAAATAGAATCTCTCTCTTGCCACCTCCTCCTATGAAGTAGAAGTTGTCTTCGTGGAATGTTGATCGCATGTCCCTGCATGAAGAAGGAAGTGAGTCTGCAGTCATCCAATGGTCGTTGAGTAGAACTTCCACAACATCCAACAACTTGCCATGTGAGCCACACCCACCAGCCACGACCAGGACCTCTGGTGATCCTCCACTAACTGATGATGCTCTGTAGCAATGAGTAGGCATGGCACGTAGCGATGGCTTCCAGTCTAGACCAGTAGTACTAGTCAACAGAGAGTGAGTGAGTTCAATAGTGTAGGGATGATATCCACCAACCAATACAAACTTAGACTGGTAGGTAGTTAGGGACGAGCCTCTATATGGTGCATGAGTAGTAGTCCATGAGTGAAGGTCAGTAGAGATGTGAAGTCTGTCATCACTATCCAGTAGTATTACTGTATTGTGTAGTACTGCACATTGTTTAGGCTCGACATCCTCACTCCAGGTATGGCAGTGTTCCCAGTGAAGTGAGACTTGAGGATGGAGATCTCTCTAAATGCAAATAAATAAAAATATATATTTAAATTACAAGTAAACAAACAAACAAAAAGCATTAATTATTTATGCATATAAGCACACGGACTTCATGTTTGATAAATAAATACATATTAAAAACAAACACACAAACACATTGATTCCTATATAAGCAATGAATATGCCATATAAATATAAAAATAAACTTTGTAAACTGTAGATAAACACATAGAAATGCACACACACTTTCTCACACAATGCTTAGTGTGGGGGACGTACTGACTTCTAACTCTGTCACTTCCCGCTCGGTAAGTAGTCTCCACTGCCACCAGGCCTATTTTGCTCCAGCCGCTATCTACCCCGGTCTCAATAGGTTAAGTTTAATTAGTCTTCAAAACACAGGACATACAGCGTACATGGAACTCGAATGAATAGGCGACTGGGAGATGGGACGCCTCTGCTTATATAGACAGAGGCGGCCACGCCCAGTCAGGTGATCTAGCTAGCTAGGTGCCCGTCTGATTGGCCCAATCTTGGCGCCTAGAGACGGAGCACCCGTACAGCCTAATAAGGAAACGCTAGCTAGTGATTGCACAAATTATTGCACACGACACATATTGCACACGAACATTGCGCTAACACACATTCACATATACAAATCATGTAATGTTCATTATGTCTCTTGAATGGGTGTGGCACCCGCTGGCCCCACACCCCCTTGGTTAAGATGGGCACGCCCATCCAGCTCTTTCTCCTCAGGGACAACGGTGTCACGCCCACCTCCGTCTTGGCTCTTCCCACCCGTCATGTTAGGATCCTGCTGGCCCGCACCTGGCAGGATGTCCTCCTCTGACCATATCCGGGAGAAGCCATCGGCATTGGTCAGTTCCTCCCCCGGCACATACAGCATCTGGTCCACCCTTCCTTGCAGCTTCAGCGAGAATCTTCTCAGCCGTGGGTTGAGGGTGGAACCCGAACTTCCGCTCACGAGGGCAAGGTTTGGCTTGTGATCCGTCTTCACCGTCACCGGTCGTCCAAATAGATAGATGTCAAAGTGGTCCAAACAGCTCAGCACAGCCAGCGCCTCCTTCTCAGAGACTGAATATCTCTGCTCTGGACCCTTCAGGATTCTCGAGAAGAACCCCACAGGCAGCTCCGTGTCACCTCTAACCACATGCAGGCATCCACCCACTGCCAGATTGCTGGCATCTGTATATAACATGAACTGGTCCGACGCACTTGGGATTGACAACACACAATGGTTACATAATGAACACTTTAGCACACTAAAGGCAGACTCACCCTCCCGAGTCCACACAACCCGATCAGATGCCTCCTTCGTGGTAAGGGGTGTCAGCACAGCAGCATGGTCCGCGAAGTCCTTGACGAAACGTCGGTAGAATCCGACCACGCCCAGGAAGGACTTGAGCTTCCGTTTGGTCGTTGGCAACGGCCACTCGGCAAGGGCAGTGACCCTATCCTCTGGCACTGCCATTCGCCCTTCTCCAACCAAATGCCCGAGATATCTAAGCCTCTTCCTGCCAAACCTACATTTCCTGAGCTTAACCTTTAACCCCGCATTATTCACACACTCTAGCACTCTCGTTATTGCAACCACATGCTCTTCCCAAGTTTTAGTATAAATGAGGATGTCATCGATGTAGCACCCTGCCACATCTCTGACCTCACCTAGGACTCCATCTACCATAGCTTGGAATATCGCAGGGGCATTCTTAAGTCCAAACGGCATGCGTCTAAACCTGAAATTACCCCAAGGAGTCCCGAAAGTTGTAATGTTACTGCTACCTTCAGCTACCCGGACCTGGTGAAAACCCGCAGTTAGGTCAAGGGTGGTTAGACATCCGCAATTACCCGCTCTGTCCAGTAATTCCTCCAAGGTGGGCATGTAGTGTCGTACCTGGGGGGTCACCTCATTAACCGCCCGGAAATCCACACAAACTCTCACCGACCCATCAGGTTTCTTAACTGGTACAATAGGGCTACACCATTCTGTGTTGCTCACCCTCTCAATAACACTTTCTGCAGCCATCTTGTCAATGGATTCTTTTGCCTTATCTCTCAAGCTAAAAGGTATGCGTCTAACCGGAAGATTGACCGGTCGCGCCTCTGGAATTAGGTTAATGTTGCACTCTGCATTACCACATAACCCAGGTGATTCACTAAAGGTATCCCGATACTGTTCTAGTAGCTCGTCTAACTGGCTCTGGCTAAACCCTTCACACGGTTCCTCGGACAACCCATTGCCCACAGCCCCACTAGACTCCTCCTCTACTGCTACCACAGTCCGATACACACACCTTTCCTTGTACACCTTTAAGTTATTTATGTGTGCAACTCTCCCTTTAGTTGGTAAACCATCCCCCTTAATCAGGTAATTGACCTTGCTCAGTACCCTCGCAACCTCATAAGGCCCCTCCCAGGAAGCTTGGAATACACCACTCCTGCCCGGCACTTTCATGAGCACATGACTACCTACTTCTAGGGATCTCTCTACTCTTGTTTGGTTAAGTTTCTCTCTCTGCTTGTCTTTGCCTTGCTTTCTCTTGCATACACTTAGGTCTGTTAGTTCTGCCACTCTCTGCTGTAGATTGTCTATCCACTTGGTAATAGGTACACCCTCACAGACATCCTCTACCCACCCAGAGTAAACTAGATCAAGTGGCCCCCTCACGTTAAACCCGTACACCAAGTCAAAGGGACTTAGACCTGAGTCTCGATGCGGCATTTGCCTTAGGGCAAACAGTGCTAATGGAAGGAAGCGAACCCAGTCCAGACCTTTTAGACCAGCCTTGGTAAGCATTGGCTTAAGGGTACCATGCAAACGCTCAACGACCCCGTTCCCTTGCGGGTGGTAAGGGGCTGTGAGTATCTGACCACACCCAAACAGCTCACATACACGAGAGAACACTTTACTGGTAAACACAGTGCCACGATCTGTGAGCACTGTATCGGGAAGACCTGTACGACTCATTATGCTGACAAAGGCTTCGGCTACCTCAGGGGCAGTAACATTTTTCAAGGGCACTGCTTCCGGCCACCGGGTGGCCATGCAGGCGTAGGTGAGGATATATTGAGCACCACCCTTCCCCTTGGGTAAAGGACCGACAATATCAATAGCTACAGACCGGAAGGGCTCATCTACAATGGGTCTTTCCAACAACTTGTGAGGTTTGTTCCCACCCTTGTTGGCTCTCAGGCAAGTGTCACAAGAGTTAACATAGGCAGTCACATCCCTAGCCAACCCCGGCCATGTAAACAACCTGTTCAATTTCTCCCTCACCTTTCTGATCCCAAGATGACCTCCATCATCATGTGCTAGTTTTAAAAGCCTACCTCTGTCGACCTTAGGTACTACTACTCTAACAATTTCTTCACCACAATCTCCCTCTACTACATGCACTAGTACTCCACCCCTAAGCCCATATCCCCTAAGCGATGACTTAGCTAGAAGTGTACAACCGCCTAAGCTCTCATCTGCATTTTGCCTCATCACAAGCTCCTTCTTCCCGTCTGCCTCTCCTGAACAGTCATCGGGTAATTGTAAGTCAAGACACTCTGTCTTGGTTTGGTTAGGACACTCGGTCCCTGTAGACGTCAGACTCTCTGTCTGTTTGGTCGTGTTGGGGCACGCCCCCTTGGTTAAGATAGGCTGTGTGCCCTTCTTTCTCCTGCCCTTCCCCTTTGACTTAGTCTCCCTGGGTTCCTTGGAACTGCCTACACTCGCTGTCCCTTTTTCTAACCCGGTTAAGTCACCTGAAAGGCTTGTGGGGGTTGCCACACCTCCGGGGGTTGTGGTCTTACTTGCCACACCCGCACCAGGAGGTGTGGGCTTTGTCTCACTATGAGCATCAGGGTTTAGGGCACACCCACTCTGTAGTGCCTTCGTCCCGTCTACAACAGGCTCCACCCCGTCAGCTACACTAGCATTGTTATTGTTGGTGTTGTCATCCTGGCTCGTTTGTTTACTCTCTGTAAACCCAGTCCCTACAACACTATCCTTTAGCTGTGAGCTCGTCTCAGCTGGTTTGTTGTTGTCTAGCCGTCCCAGACTGTCTAATATTAGCCTCGCCTCCTCTGAGGTTATAGTGGGTATCCCTGTGAGTAGACCTGCCTCTCTCTTAGCTTGTTCCTCATCCCTTACTCTATTGGCTTCTATTTCTCTAGTCTGATTCCTTGTTATGGCTAAACAACGCTGCTCTTCACTGAGCGCGTGGGATGCGCACTCAGGAAGTGACGGAGAGTCAACCATGGTCTTGGCTCCGCCCTGGGCGTCCGGGGTATCACCGGAGTGCCCAGCCCTAGAGGTGTCTGCCTCCGAGGCTGCGCCCAGTAACAGCTTCTTAGCACTTTCCTTATCCAGGGGTATCGCAAAAAGTACACTATCAGTATTTAGCTTATCAGATGCAACCACAACCCTCAGCCTAAACTGATCCTCTCCCAGCTTAAAGTTCACCCTGGCACACTGTGCTCTCATTGGGGCTCCTGCAACTCCCTGTATGTACTCGAACTCATCAAGTAGTTGGCATGTGGGCACGTATTCTCGTGGGACAATAGTTATTGTTGCACCTGTATCAGGGATGACCTTACATGGAATGCCGTTCACCTCACCCTCCAACGTCACACCTTCTACACTCCCACTACTTCCTGCCCAATTAGTCTTCTTTGTGGTAGGTTTATTACTGGTGGTACTACTAGTGGTATTAGGTTTGTGGTTGTCGCTATTCGTCCCTTTCCTATCTGGACAATGGAATGCCTTGTGGCCCGATTTTCTACATATGAAACATCTAGGACCCCGCCCCTCTCCAGCCTCTCTGTTCCCTCTCTCTCTGCTCTCTACTCTACCGCTTCCCACAACACTAGCTTCCTTAAGTAAGCCTGCAGCATCAATTAGTTTGTCTAAACTGGTAGGGTTCTGACCACTAATGACACCACACTCAGTTGCAGATAGCTCCGAATAAAAAAAACTCTGAGCCATAAACAGTTTGACTGAAGGGAGGTCTGGACAAAGCATGCCAATGCGTTTAACTAAGGCCACAATCTCCCGCACCCTCTCCACTCTATCTTTCTGACACCTCCGGCGAGCCGGAAATAACTCCACCCCTAACTCCCGGATAGACTTTCCTACCCTCTTTAGTAATGTTCCCTTAAGTACGTCATACTGTGCTCTTCCCTCAATTAACTCCACTACCAGCTCCTTAACCTTAGCTGGCAATTTAGTCAATAATATGGCCCTCCACCTCTCTTTGCCTATGCCCAACTCTGTCAACTCAGCCTCCAGCCCTCTAAGATAGACGGACAAATCCCCGCCTTCTTTAAACTGGGGAAGGTCCCTAATGGCTTCTCTATTCAGGGCTATGTGAGCTAAATCAGGGGCGACCGTTGTTGCACCTGCAGTGGGTGGGGGTCTGGCTGCTAAAGTATCCCCTAGCCTGGAAAATAAACTTTCTAAAAGCGTAGCACTCAGGGTAACTGTTGGCTCCATATCTCTGTCTCTTACTCCCGCACTACCTCCCGTTCCCACTACTCCTTCTCCACCTACCGCTCCCTCTACCCTGGTAGTTGCCTTAGGTCTGCTAGGGAAGGCAGTGGTTGTTGTAGTTACTGGAATAGATAAACTAGGGGTCGGTGTGACACTAGGGGCCCTAACTCTACTAACAGCAGGCTCCAGCAAACCCATCACCTCCTCATCGAAATGGTCCCTGCCCTCACCTCGAGCCGTTGCCTCAGACTCACTGTCGCTGGGCGGTAGCTCCGGTAGAGCCTGGGCTGGAATCACTTTCTTGGTCTGCTTCTTAGGAGGCATACTGACAGGTTGTGAGTCCTCAAGAAGTGAGCCTGTAAAACAGAAAAGACAGGAATAATAAGTGAATAAATAGATTTATTACAGTAATAAACAACAACAGAGTTCACTAATGAAACACTTTGAAAGTATGAAATTCTTCACGTCGGTGTCCAAGTTCGCTCCCACAGTCAGGGCTGTCTTGGAGAGAGGTGACCTCTGGCTGCTGATGCTGCTGTAGTTGATCTTCAGCTTAGCCAATCGATTTGGCTAGCTTGCGATGTTTTTTCGATGTTGTTGTCGACTGCAGAAGAGTTTATCTCCTCCTAATCGGTTGTAGATCCGCAGATGGGTTTTAGTCCTTCTGGGATACTCGGTAGTTGTGATCTGCAGGTGGGCTTTAATCCTCCTGGATCTGGTAATTAAGTTCGGATGGTTGAATTTTAATCGTCCCCGAACGAGTAAGTCAGCTGTGAGGCGCCGGCGTTGCTCTCACAGTTAGTAAGTTGGTAATCGGTTGATTCGATGTCGATGGGCTGGCGGCGACTCCTCCTTTAAAGATAGAATCCCACCGCTGCCACCAATTTTGTGGGGGAAGTACTGACTTCTAACTCTGTCACTTCCCGCTCGGTAAGTAGTCTCCACTGCCACCAGGCCTATTTGGCTCCAGCCACTATCTACCCCGGTCTCAATAGGTTAAGTTTAATTAGTCTTCAAAACACAGGACATACAGCGTACATGGAACTCGAATGAATAGGCGACTGGGAGATGGGACGCCTCTGCTTATATAGACAGAGGCGGCCACGCCCAGTCAGGTGATCTAGCTAGCTAGGTGCCCGTCTGATTGGCCCAATCTTGGCGCCTAGAGACGGAGCACCCGTACAGCCTAATAAGGAAACGCTAGCTAGTGATTGCACAAATTATTGCACACGGACACATATTGCACACGAACATTGCGCTAACAACACATTCAATATACAAATCATGTAATGTTCATTATGTCTCTTGAATGGGTTGTGGCACCCGCTGGCCCCACACTTAGATACATAAACATAATGTGACATTAAAAAAACAGAGAGATGTGATACAAATCATAAGAGAGAGTATGTTATCATATCGTCAGAGAGTATGTTATCACATCATAAGAGAGAGTATGTTATATATCGTCAGAGAGTCTGTTATCACATCATAAGAGAGAGTATGTTATCATATCGTCAGAGAGTATGTTATCACATCATAAGAGAGAGTATGTTATCATATCGTCAGAGAGTATGTTATCACATCATAAGAGAGAGTATGTTATCACATCGTCAGAGAGTATGTTATCACATCATAAGAGAGAGTATGTTATCATATCGTCAGAGAGTATGTTATCACATCGTCAGAGAGTCTGTTATCACAATGTAAGCGAGTATGTCATCACATCGTCAAAGAGTATGTTATCACATAGTCAGAGAGTATGTTATCACATCGTCAGAGAGTATGTTATCACAATATAAGAGAGTATGTTATCACATTGTCAGAGACTATGGTATCACGTCCTAACTACTGATGTTTCCTAGATGTTAGGACCATGGCTGGATTAGATAATTTAAAAAATTAGAGGAACTACTGTAACTGGCAAAGAGCCTACCAAGTGGGAACCTGGTTAGAGTGGTGTGTTTGTCAGAAATTAAGTCTGTCTGCTTAGTCAAAAATAAAGCAAGATTTTTGTACGAGCTGGTTTGTGTGTCCTCCAAAAGCACTGAATTGGGAGTATAAGGCTTTAGCTTGCTGATATAGCTGTGGAAGATTTTCTAGCTTTTAGCAGTAAATTGAAAGAAAAGTTTGACAAATTTTATTATTGTTTTATGTAAGCAGTATTGAAACTAAGCCAAAGCAGTATTGAAACTAAGCCAAAACAGTAACAGAATGCTGAAGAAAAAGCTGCTTACTCTCATTCTATGACTGTTTGGAATTTGCTTAGGATAGTCACTGTGCTACATGTATATAAAAATTGCCAACACGTAAACATACATTAAATACAAACATACAACATTAAAATACACAAGCATACAATTTTTATAAACACTGTAAGAAACTGTAAATAACAAGCACAGCAATATAAATACACAACTTACTGTATTTCTGGAACAAACTAGACTTCAAATAGCAAAAGTAAATAGACAATTACAAACTATAGGAAAAAACGAGGGAAAGCAATGTATGAGAGTCCTCTCATAAAAATGCACCAGCAAATAAAAAAAAGAGAGGGAAACTCATGTCTGAGCATGCTCATAAAGGCATCAACGAGCATCTGGAAAAAAGGGGGGGAAAGTCAAGTCTGAGCATGCTCATAAAAGGCACCAGCATCTGAAAAAAAGAGGGAAAGTCATGTCTGAGCACGCTCATAAAGGCACCAGCATCTGGAAAAAAAAAGAGAGAGAGGGAACTCATGTCTAGGCATGCTCATAAAAGGCACCAGAGACTGGAAAGTAAAGAGAGGTTTAAAATATGCACAAAACATGTCCACTATTGCAACAAAAAAACAAAAAAAAACAAAAAAAATTAATTCTTAACTATTTTTCTAATTGGATTTATTGAAATGTAGTTTTTGCCCACACCTTAGTTTTGACTTAAATCACTTGCCCTCGCTGTGGCACAAAACTAGAAAATCATTTTAAGGAGCTATCACAAGCAATGCTTGCACAAGTGACTTAATTGAGCCCTTAACTACAAAAAAAAAACAAAAAACAAAAAAAACAATAAAAACCACTTGTGGTTTAGTTGACTTATTTTGAACTTGTCTAGAGTTTACTGATTGAGGTCTGTTGTCCTGACCTACACTTGGATGCAGTTGGGAAAGAGTTCTACTCTGATACTATCAAGGTTGGTGGCAAGCTCACTCTTACAATACAAGTAACAAAATAGTACAATTAAGGGTGCAGTACCACTTGAAACCGCAGCGCTAAACCGCAGATGGAGGAGTTATGCTATGTATTTATTTCTCGTTGTCTGTTCAATGTACGCTTACTTTGTTGTTGCAGTTGAAACAGACACCAACAGACAGCTCTTATAAACCAAGTTTCAAGAAAAAAGACCGACCAGGAACTGAGAAACAACGGTACAAACCTTAAGGCTATTCAGCGATATTCAGGGGCGACCGTTGCAGTTACGAAGTCGATTTTTTTTTCCAGCGGTAGCCTAGGGGCTTCCCCACAACTTAACAACGCCGTATTTTTGATATTAGTATTTGTTTTCCTTTTTTAAAATATTTTTATATATTTTTTTTTGTATCCTATTTAAAAGAAAAAACTCGTTGTTATGTTTTTTTAGATGTGGAGTGTACCCCGTGTACAAAATATGAGTTCATTCTGGTCATCCAGTACTTCTGAATATCGATTTTTAGGTACGAAGCTAACTTATTGATTCGTATTCATTTGATTCTTCAACTCCGCCCCCCAACTCTGAGCGCGCAATTTATTGTGGGCAAAATTCCGGGTGGTGGCGGCTCTAATTAGAACCTGTAAGCAAACACAAAAGAAGAGTTACTGTGCGAGTGAGCCCTGCGGGGAAGAGTACAAGACTTCTGGAATGTACTGGAGGGTCCTAGACAATGAAGAAGCGGCGGCGTATTAATGGGGCCTGGAGTCACTCGTTTAGAATAGATATATCACGGCTCGCAGCTGCGACTTGAAGGAAGCATCTGCTTTGGTGTCTTTGGAGAGCTTGATAGAAGGTTGGTGTAGCGGGTAGAAGTTAGAAGCAGTTTCAGTGTGTTAACTTCAACTTCTCAGGAATTTTTGGTGCTATTTGTTAAAAGAAAATGTGAATTATTACTTTTATTGACTAATGTTATTTTCTTTCTACAATAATATATATTTATCAATTAGGCTGTTTATTATCAATTATTATTTTATTGATTTATTTAAAATAAGACCAGAATCAAATTTTAGATCATAGTACTTTGTCTGATCTACCTCAACAGGAGGAAAGGTGCTGGCATGCTCTTCATAGAAATAGATGAGCTCCGATTATGAGAAGGCACAACTCCTTGGTTCTAGGGTACAACTGGCAGGTTCACAACAGAAGTGCAGAGCAGAAGACATGGCTTCCTTGTTCTCCAGAGGAGAGAATAGTAGACCTTCGGCTCTCCTAAGAAGTCATGCCTCCTGAAGGGAAGAATACTACATACATCCTGGTTATTTAGAAGAGAGGACATGGCACTCCAGTAGAGAGGTCAATGAGAAGGCACAGCTCCTTGGATCCCCTTGATAGTATTGCATACTTCAGAACCTTTGATTTTGTTCATTTCATATTGTATTTGATTATGGCCCTGCTACTATGGAGTTATGATTTTATAATATTGTTTAGTAATATATTTTAGAAAGTGAACAAATATTAATTATCTACTCTGCTGCTTCTGCCCTAGAGTACTGGTAGTCCTTTGAGGTGGAAGCTCTTTGTGGTAAATTGTTTGGTACAGTTAATTGGTACGTGTTCAAATTGTGCGCGTACAATTGCATACAATAGTCAGTGCGTACAATAGTCAGTTCGCGGAGAGTAAATTGGATCGAGTTATTCTACTGAATCGCTTAATTACCGCAGGTTCTGGTGGTACTGCACCCTTAAGGAGCTATCACAAGTGATGCTTGCACAAGTGACTTAATTGAGCCCTTAACTACAAAAAAAAATTAACAAAAAACAAAACAAAAAAAAAACACGCACAATAAAACCACTTGCGATTTAGTTGACTTATTTTGAACTTGTCTAGAGTTTACTGATTGAGGTCTGATGTCCTGACCTACACTTGGTCTATGCTGCTTATTTGTACTGGTATCTAACATAGCTCCTCCCACTTTGTAAAAGTTATCTACATCCCTGATTAGATATGCAAACACTGGATCCAGTAATTAGATAAATAGACACTGGATCTAATTATGAATTCAGCAACTACATAAATACTGGATCTAATAAATTAGCAAACACTGAATCTTGCAATCAGACAATAAGCAAACACTGATCTGGTAGACAATACTGGTTTTAGTGAACAAACCATAATTTGGTAACTAGCCAATACTTCTAGAAAACCCAACTCAGTAGCTACGGGCGCTCACCTCCTTACGAAGTTGAGGCTGACCTTCCGCCATCCATAATCTTCTCCTGCCGCCATGCATAATCTTTTCCTGACGCCGTCTTCAAGAATGGAGGCCTCCATACGCTACTTAGATTCCTACTTTAAATATCCGGACTGGACCCCACCCAAAATACTGTATTTTACTAGATTTGCCCACCAAGTAGTATACAAGAGGGACCCTTTTCCTAATCGCTGCAAGCAAGAAAGGATCGTGTTGCTGGTGCGTGTGGAGGAGCGTGGGAAAAAAGGAAAAATCTTCAAGGTTTGGCTGCATCCATGCTAAAGCAGTTTGAAGAAGTCTGTTCATTATGGGATGTACATATTCAACTGCCCTGCAAGATAGAAATACTCTTCTTTGTAATAGTTGTGAGTTTATGCTAACCAATGTAAAGAAGGCTGAAAATAAATTGTAATATACTGTTGCATAGGCTCTAACTGTCCTGGAATGTCCAGGACAGTCCTGGATTTGTTGACATTGTCCTGTGTCCTGGATTCACCTGCCATTTGTCCTGGATGCAGGAGTTGAGTAGTAGAGTTTTATGTGCTATTATGCTGGGTAGCTATGAAAACCTACTAGATCTGTACTGTAGACTTGTTGACATTGCAGTAGATACAGTACATGCATGCACAGTCAGCATCCTTATAAAAATACATTATCAGTAATCAGCAGCAAAAAAGCAGCTGGTAGCTACTGCAAGTTCTGCGTCAGAGTGCACTTCAGTTACAGTAGTGTTTGCTTGATCTGGTGCCTTCTTATTCTTTGAGTAAATGGCACTATCATCTCTCTTATGACTCTCAAGTTCAACAGCGGTGTGGAATGCTGCCATGATTCTTCTTTCAGCGAAGAACTTCTTAAGAAGTGCAAGAAAGCTACCATAATGTCACTCAACAAAAAGTAACTACTAATTTTAATTGTTATGCTTTTACATTAATTTGATGGGTGTGATTTGGGTGTGGTTAGCGATGATTTGGGCGTGGACAGGGGGTGTGGCCAGTGTCCTGGAACTGGTTTTCAAAAAATTGGAGCCTATGCTGTTGGTACTAGTAACTTCTAGTAGTAGTAATGATATTATAAACTAGCAAGCACCTTGCCACACAGTGGCACTTGATGCACTAACTTTTGCAAGTTAGAAATGCAGTAGCATAAAGTATTTTTATCCATGGTTTCCCTCTCTTGCTATCTCAGTTTTTCTTATTCTTCTCATCAGCTCATGAGTTCCCTTCTCTTTCGTACGTCCCCACATATATAAACAATTATCCCCGATTGTCAATTCAACACCCACCACTGTATAGTGTCTCACTTGCTTCGCTCGCTCTCCAAACACGATTTCAGTGTAGGAGAGTGTGTTGTGTGTGTATGAGGATCAGTAAGACTTCAGGTATCTGAACACATTGGGACTGAGAGGTGTTCAGATAACTGAAATAACTGACCACCATAAGAAATGTATTATAACTGATCACCATAGGAAATGTATTGTAACTGAACACCATAGGAAATGTATTATAACTCAACACCATAGGAAATGTATTATAACTGAACACCATAGGAAATGTATTATAACTGAACACCATAGGAAATGTATTGTAACTGAACACCATAGGAAATGTATTATAACTCAACACCATAGGAAATGTATTATAACTGAACACCATAGGAAATGTATTATAACTGAAAACCATAGGAAATGTATTATGTAGAACACCATAGGAAATGTATTATAACTGAACACCATAGGAAATGTATTATAACTGAACACCATAGGAAATGTATTATAACTCAACACCATAGGAAACGACTGAAGTTCTATTGTACTTCTATTCCAGTTTGTACAGGAGTGTGTGTATGTGTGTTTGTGTGCTGGCAATAATTAAATTCCAACCTTAGGAGTTAATATTGTGTATAATATTATTGATTGGTATAATGACACAATTATTACAACAATGATTATATGTTGGTAAGGTGTAGTTCATTGTAAAAGTGTTTGTTTTATTATGAACTTGTTATATTTGATAGAGATGAGTTCTTCCAGCAACTTATGACTTATACAGCATCCTTCACATGTGGCCAATATTCCAGCAACACTGAAGAGTCTCTCCACAGGAGCTGAAGATACTGGAATGCAAAGGTAATTAGTGAATGGGATGACAGGGGCACAGAGTGTAGTTGTATGTATGTGTGTGAATATGTAACCACTCAATATGTAGACAGTGTGTGTGTTTGCATGAGTAGTGAGTGTTGTCCAGTCACAGCGTCAGTTGTCCTATGGGACAATAGAAAGGTCTCATGGGATGTCTCATCAAAATATTGAAGTTTATAAAGTTGTTACTTTCACTGCAGGTAACCCCTTCTTGTAGTTGAATAGTCATGCTATAGTATGTCCAAGTACAGTTGGCACGACCGCAAGTGCGGTAAACGAGGAATGTACTTGGTAAAAAACCGGAAGCAATTTAGTCATGTGAACTAATTGGAATTGATGTGTGAGTATATCAACATTCACGTGAAAAAGGGGCGGTTACTCGGGTGCGCAGCCACAGGAGGCTGAGGCGTCCCAGTATTGTAAGCTTTTTGAGAGTATTGAAACATCCATGGTGTCTACCTGTGAGAATTCTACTGTAGTTCACAAGGATGGCACTATTGTTCTTGTTTGAAAGTTGTGCTATTGTTTAGCTTAACTATTTATATATATTCACTGATCACAATATTACAATTGAATTATCACAACCATTAATATTTACAGAACAAATAGTACAGAAATAAGAATGATAATGAAAAGCTTCTTTAGTAGCTAACCCCGAAATGAAGGTGTAGTCACTCAGCATTGCCACAATAAATCTAGAAGGAAATAAATTAGTGGAAGGGTAAGCTATCACACAGTTGGGATCTGCTTGATTTACAATAGCTTATTACTGACACTATAGCTATATTACACTCTCGCTGGAGAAGGGATAAGTTCGTTGTTTACAAGCTCATTGAAAACTTTACACGTGATCGGTTGCACCGAACCGCGTGACAAAATTCGGGCGTGTGTAAAGCGGGAAACCTGTGGTTTTTTCTATTCCCATAGACTTTTGTATTGAGTTTTGGAATAGCACTTTCCCTTCGGTTTTGGAGTTTAGTGAGGGAATTTTTTTAATCGCTTCGACGCGAGCTTTCCAATGGTGCGAACCCCGGATGCATAGCTACTTCCATTCTAAAGTTATTCAAGTATTTCTTGCAGCCAACTCAACTTGGACATACTATAGTATATTGTGTCTGTAGTCACATGACTGGTACACCCAATATGGAGGGCTTCATCTCCATTCCCTTGTAGATACTCAACATTACCCAAATGCTACAACTGAGTGTGCTGTGAATATCATTATAGGGTCTGCTACACATGTAGTGGTTTTAAATTGTTGTTTTAATGCCCACCCTTTAATAGGATATTTGGTGCTGTGTGTTTGTATTGATATGTGTATGGATAGGTGTGTGTGTGTGTGTGTGTGTGTGTGTGTGTGGTGGGGTAGGGGGGTAGGTGTGTTGTGATGTGTGTTGGGGTGGTAGGTATGTTGTGTGTGTTGGTGAGTAGGTGGGTGAGTTTGATGATGATAATTTTTAATTGCAGTAGAAGACAAATAAAGTTCCGAATTCCATTCCGTAGATAATCGTTTATCCAATAAGACGTTCCAATTTTTTGTTTACAGGCTCCTGAGGCGGAGCTTTTGGTTTCAAAAAAATTGAAACTGCCGCATCCCCGTAGCGTTCAATGGTCGATACAAGACCTTAGCTTGCTGATATAGCTATAGAAGAGTTTCTAGCTAGGAAATATCTGTGAATCGATGGAAACGCTTAACCGTTTTAGTAAACAGTGTCTAAAATCGGTATGGAATGGAATGCATACAATTTTTAAAAAAAACTACTGTTTTATGGCCGTACTACGGAACGAAATTCAGAACTTTATTTTGTCTCCTACTGTAGTTCTAATTAACATTAAATTAATTTAACCTTTAATTTTATTTTTGTGCTCATCTCGTGATTCTGGTATGTGTGTGTGTGAGTATGATATGATTTAAATTAAAACTAATACTCTGCTGCCAACTCATTAAGTGGGTGTGGCAAGTAGGTGGGGCCTCTTAGGAATAGTCATGGATAATTGATGACAAAGCTAGACAGTTAACCAATTATCGCCTAAAATTAAATTTGCGATTACAAGCGTGTACTCCGAAATTGTTTACAAGAAATCGTGACCGTCACCTCGAGGCTTGAACGCCTGAGCTTTTTCTTGTCTAAAGGCAATACTCTTCGAAGTAACCGACGGCGATGTATTAACAGATTGAAGCTAAAGTCCTCCTCCTGACTATCAATCAAGTCTATTGCAAAGAGAATTCTGTGATTAATGTCTGCAGGATATGTTGCAAAAGACGTGTATTTTATAATGTATTATTCATTACATTGTTTAAAAATTATTAAATTGATAAATAAACTTGGAATATTGTAAGTTACCTAAATTCAATGAGACAATTTACTCTGAAATAAAAGTGATTTTGTAAGACCCCTCCCCCAATCATTATTGTTTACAAAATCACAATATGATTTCTCATTAATTATGACCAGCTAGTGCCATTTAAAATATTAAATTAATAAGGTTCTGTCTTTTTTTTTCTTTTTTCTTTTTGTCAATCTTTTCCTTCCAACTATAAACAACAATAACAACAAACCAATAGTATAACAAACTATTTTATGTGTCTATAGTGAAGAAGACATGAGGTCCATTGGAGAGGAGACATTGGAAGTGGACTGAGTGGATGAAGAGAGAGACACTTCACTGGCTGTGAGTGGGTGGGGAGTGTGTGAGGGTGGGTGGAGCATGTGGGGAGTGGGGGTGGGTAGAGCATGTAGGGAGTGGGATTGAGTGAGTGTACGGTATGTGTGAAGTCTGTGGGAGTGGATGGAGCAAGTGAGAGTGGGTGGAGCATGTGGGGGTGGGTGGAGGAGACAGTAGAGATGGAATGATGTATGTAGCTGGCAGTGAATGACAGAAGGAATAGTTATTTAAATGGAGGACGGGCCAGCTGAACGAGGAAAGGGGTTGCAAGACGGGTAATGAGGAATGGGTGGTGTGTGTGTGTGTGTGTGTGTGATAAAGTGCTAGGTCTTGGCTAGTTGCAGCCTCCAGCAATGTGCTGGTGTGCTCTGTTGTGTTCATGTTGGGAGAATTAGTTGCACTAGTCAAAGTTTCTAACTAGTTCACTCACTAAAGATTATTGTGTGCACATGCAGAGAGACAAGAGTAGAGGGACTCCATTGTCCAAGAGAGGCTGTCTCTATAAAAAAACCCTTCCCTCAAGAAGGCGGCTACTCTGTTAGCATGAAGGTAGGCGTGTTCATTGTTGCTTCCTTGTATAACAATGGCTTTATTTGCTGCAGAATTATCGGAAGTTGGTGTGCAAACTAGAGGGTCTATGGAAGGAGGGTGCACACTGGCTTTTGATAAGGTAAAGGGTGGTTAGAAGAAAAGCGGACAAGCCCACTAAGCTTACATCATCTATACACACATACATACATACATACACACATACATACATACACACACACAAGTGTCTGTGGATTGAAGCAGTTAGTTGTGTGTGTTGCTGATTTTCCTGTAGAGTCACTCACTAATATACAAAACACTAGAAAATGAATTTGAGAATAATTTGTTCAATTGATTTATCTCCAGTACACTCAGACCATGGACAGTCAGAATGCAGGAAGATGAGAATTGAACAGACACTCCCTTTTTAATGTCTCCCATCCTGTTTGTAGCTCCAACTCCACCTCCCTTTCCTCCTTGGGTCCAGTCTTGATGACAGAGGAAGGCGGGTCAATGCTCCGCGCCCTGAACACAAGTTTTGTTTCCACTTGTTCTTGAAATGTCTCAGTCTCAGTTCCAAGCTCAAGGCAGAATGGAATGGAAACCTGGACCATGTCAGTTCCCATTCTGTTTTATTGAATGCAAGTGCTTAATTTTGATTCAACCATTGCAGATAAGCCGTTCTTTGTGATGTTGCCGTCTTCGATTCCAAGAAAAGTCTCAAAATATCGGAGAACTTTCATGTCAATTGAAACTCCGCCTTCATGAAGCAGATGGTGCCACCTCCTGAAGGGCGCACTGGTGATGGGCCCAACCCAGTGTGTATGAAGACAGCGAGAGCCACAGAGGTAAGTGAGGATGAATAGATAGTACAGGAAGCATGCGTATGTATGTACGTGTGTGTGTATGTACGTGTGTATGTATGTATGTATGTGTGTGTGTATGTATGTACGTGTGTGTGTATGTATGTACGTGTATATGTGTATATACGTGTGGTGTGTGTAAGTTTGTATGTATGCGTGTGTGAAGTGAAACTATCCACTAATTTGAATTGTGTAGTTCTAACTGAGGTCTTCAGCCACTGATGCTCTAATCTTATAGCTATGGCTACCCACATAGTGTTTTGTCTACCTATAGTCATAGAGTTATTTCTGAGGATTGCTTAGTGAGTGATGTATAGTGAATGTTAGAAATGCTAAGTATCATAATTTTTAAATCAATTCACACATAAAATTGTTAATTTTAGGTATTAAAGTTTTATTTTTTAATGATACATTTTTGAGGTACTCTCCTAAGTATCATAATTTTTAAATCAATTCACACACAAAATTGTTAATTTTAGGTATTAAAGTTTTATTTTTTAATGATACATTTTTGAGGTACTCTCCTGACTTCATCATCATTCCATTATATAGACAGGCAAGCAGTGTACCTGGACTTGAATTAGCTGAGGGAGATCATGGTTGCAGGTTGGGATTTGATAGTGATGTGATGGGATTAGAGCAAAACTAGCAAATGCCTGAGATGATTATGTTTTTGTTATAGTGTACTTTACTCCAGTTCCAGTATGACCTTATTTGGTCATATCACTAATGGGTTTGTGGTAATAACACCCCCTCTCACAATAAAGCAGCTGCCCTAGATAGTGTAAGCTCTCAATTGTTGGCCACAAAACTTTGACAGCTTGGTATTTTCTTACCATAGTAGTTCTGGATTCCAAACAAGCGCAAATTAAGAAACTCGTAATACTTCAACCAATACCCAGGTTGTCAGCTACTGCCAGCAATTGTCCATTGGAAGAGATCATTGCAGAAAAAATTTCTATTCCCCGAATTTCGGCCACGCGTATGTGAAGTCGGCCTTCCGTACTGACAATCTTCAACAATAAAAATATACACAAACATATTATGTTATTCTTAACTGTTGGTGCTATTGTGTCAGCAAAGATGTGTGTGACAGGGTGGGTATGTGTGTGTGTGAATGTATGCGTGTGTCAGACAGCAAGTGTGTGGGGTGTGAGTGTGTGTGTGTGTGTGTGATTGTCGCAGGTAATTTTTATTTGTCTAATTATGCACAGCACAAATCCAAGGCAACTGAACTGTTGCCATGGGGTCAATACTGAACTAGAAATGTATTGATTGGCTGTGATATGATAATATTATAGTTACTGTGTTACATCAATGTGTCAGGGTTTCAAACAGGTGGGGGCCAACTCTGGGATATTCCCCCCACCCCTTGTGGTAGAATACACTACCACATTTAACTAAAGACTTATGGTTCATTACATTCCTTTCATCCATTCACTTATTCTGGTATCCATTCACTTATCTGTTATCCATTCAGTTATTCTGTTATTTGTCCATCTGCACTTTAGTCCTTTTAGCTACAACACACAACTCCATTGTCCAAATTCCTTTAAATGTACTTTGTATCTTCCACACATCGATGCTTACCTATATATGTACTACATTTGTCTTTTTTGTCAGAATTACTTTGGTAATTTTACATTCAAACCAAAGAAATTGTCAAGGGAACACGAGGTTGAAACCTTCATTGCCTTGGGCTGGTATCCCCTGCTTTAGCGTTTACCTGCTAAGTAGGAGAGGTAGTTCTCAGGTGGCAGCAATACCCGGTTCTCTAAAGCTGATCCACAACAACCTGGTGGCAGCGGACTCCTTGGTTCTACTGTTCTGAGGAGAGAAAAGTAGTCACGCTATTCTCTGACTGATTGTTACCACGCTTGGTGACCAGTCGTTTTGGTTCAGCTGGAATAAATGTTGCATTGTACCAGCATATTTTCAATTTGTTGCACTATGGAAGACGACAACCCATCGTGCGACGAAGTCGAAGTCAGTCACAGGCAGAGTACGGCCAAGGGTTACTACACGAGAAGCAAAACTAAGCAAGCCATAGGCGAAGCCAGCTCAAACCAACCTGCTGAAATTATTCTTGAAGAAGATTACAGCGAAAATTTTAAATCAGTTTCTCACCAGTCTCCAGAGGAATGCGAAGTTGGGTCCGGGTCAGAATCAGAACTAGAACGCAATAATATTTCCGACACCAATTTTTCCATGGAAAAGTTATTTCTTCCCATGATGGCACAGAACTTAGCCGATAGAAATGAGAAAAAGAAACGTCAAAATCTGGAGGAAAAGAGACGCAAAGAGGAGGAGAGTCGTAGAGTCCAGGAGGAGTTGACAAGAAAGGAAGAAGCGGATTTGAGAAAGCAAGAAAAGGAATATTTGAACCAACAAATGAAATTGCTACAACAGCAGTTAAAGGGCAACTTAACAGCCCAGAAGTTCCAAAATGAGACGTTGATTAAAGAGGGGGAGAAGAAAGACAATATGACAGCTGTTGAGAAACGTGAAGAGAAGGTGGAAAGAGTAGCTCGGACACTGATCAAGATGCAGCAAGGAGAGGACATCTACTCAGTATTTGTGAGGTTTGGAGAGTTATGCTGAATAAGAAAATTGACCAATATGAATGGGTTTCTTTGTTAGAAAATGTTTTGGCTGGGCAGCACCTTGAGAGTTACTATAGAACTTTCTGTAGCGGCGGTAGAATGCCAAGGAGAGAATAGTTCACTAAGTATGGTTATTAATTAAAGTAATAAAGAATATTTCATGTAATACAGCAAGTAACTGACCACAAAGATATAAATAGTAAGAATGACAAAAAAGGAAACTAAGAAACATGGAAAACGGACTTGAACATCGCCGATCGCCGAACATCGACGATTAACGCCGAGTACAAGGCGCAAGTGCAAAGGTAAAGACTAAAATGAAATAGTTTGTGTAGGACTAAATGAAATAGTTTGTGTAGGACTTCTTTCCTCATTCGGCTTGAACACTTTCAGATGTTTTGGATGAATTATTGCAAACGATCTCTTCCTCGTTAGCATCTAGTGCTGTTTTATCAACACTTACAAGAGAAGGTCGTTCTTTTGTTTTTTCTGTTGCGCCTAAAACTCCTCATGATCGAATTTTAGCATATGGACAGTTTATGGCTAAGCCACAAAATGCTTTTGATTCTCATAGAAATGATCACAACTCACGTTTCTCCGAGCGTTCTCAGGATCGCAATACATTTCCAAAGAATTATTCTTATGCTAGTTCTAAAAGTGACCATTGCCCAAATTCTTATGAATCTAATGCTAAAGCAGAGCCTACTGATTTCTTTCTTAATGTAACATGCTATAAATGTCACAACGAAGGCCACTATGCTGACCGTTGTCCAGAAATGAGACTTATCCAGGTCAAGTCGTCATCGTCGTCATCAAGTAATGCTAAGTCATCCACTCCAGCTACTGCTAAACGAAAAAATGATTCTGACAAGAGAGTTGAATGCATTGAGAGTGGTGAATCTTATGGTCTGTATAGTGATGAAGGAAAGTTGACAGATTGCATTAATTTAGTTGATGGAATGCCTAAAGAATTAAATCTTACAGTAGAAGGTACTATTAATGGCAAGCCAGTTAAGTTGCAGTTATATTCTGGTGCTGAAGTGTCTGTCATATCTCAAGACTTTGTTAAACCCGATGATATAATTGCCACTTATGTTTACCTCAAAGGTGTTGATCACATACGAGTGAAGGCACCTAGATATGTTTTGCCCTTCAAAGCCCCTGGTGTGAATGGAAAATGTTTGTTTGCAACCCATCCCAAATTACCACCAGGAAGTGCCCTAATAGGTAGAGATTTGGGAGATTCATTTTTCACTCTCTTTGATATTGCTAAGCTCCGTCCCCACAGTGTGTATTTAACTCGAGCTCAAACTAAGTCCCTTGAACAGGAAGAGCATGAGCGAGAGATGAAGCAGGCACTTGAAGGTGCAGTGCCACTAGCTTTGGAAAATATACTGGACGTTCAAACCGAACTAGACACCAGTATTTCTCTTGACTGTGTGTCCGATACTGCTAATGTTGCTAGCCCAGAGCCTGATACTTCTATTTGTGATAGCGAAGAGCCTAGTCCAACTTTACCTGATACAGAAAATTTTAGTGCTATAAATGAATTACAATCTGAAACTCAACCTGATTATTGTACTTCTCAATCTGACCAGCTTAGTTTTACTGCTCCAAGCATTAATTAACCCTCAGTGCGCATGCACCTGAGGGTATATAGTAGTCAACCTGTCAGTCATTCAGTCATTCAGTCAACAGGGGATCTCGAAGAGTACGGCTACCCAGGCTTTGAAAGCGACATCAAACTATAACACTTCACAGAGTAAGTCCCTTTAATGTGCCAGAATTGTTAGTTTTGACTTAGTTTTCAAGAAAAAGCGAGTAGAATTTCAGTCCTACAATCGTACGTTACGGTAATATGAACCGCCCCTTAAAAACTTGCTTGTCACGTGAGTCAGCTTGCAGGTTGCAAATTACTTTTAAATAGCTAACAATTACATGCACTCAGCGTAAGGTGTTGCGTTGCGTAGTTGTTGAGCGAACAAATACCTAACCAAGAGGTCTCTGGTTCGAACCCTCGTAGGCGCTTTTTTTTTCTTTTTTTTTTCCATCCTGTTCTTTTTCCTTTTGTCTTCTTGCCTTATTTTCCTCTTCCTACTGTTTTTATTTCTTTCCTACCTTTTCCTTTCATTTCCTCTTTCTTTCCTGTATTGTTTTTCTTTCTTTCTTCTTCCTTTTTCTTTTCTTCCTACCTTTTTTCATTCATTCCTATTTCTTTTGTCCCTCTTCATTGTCTTTTTCTCTTTCCTGCCTCTCTTCGTGCCACTTCTCTTTCTTTTTTTTGTTTCTACACTTTTCCTTTGTTATTATTTTCTTTATCATACTAGCTAACTAGCGCTGAGGGTTTGCACTTCAGTGCTCTAGTTTCGATGGTATCTCTAAAGCAGGTTTGAGCAAAATGCAGCATGAAGATGAAACTTTAAAAAATATTTGGGAGTGGGCGAGAAATAGAGAGAAAAGATGTGTTGTTGTGGATGGCATCCTAATGTGTTTGACCAGCACAAATGGACGATATTCACATTCAGTAGTAGTGCCAGAGCCCTTGAGAATGAAAGGTTTGGAAGTTAGCTCATGACATGTCCGGTCAATTTGGCACAGGTGCTACTAGAGCTTTCGTAAACCCCAATTTCACCTGGCCAGGGTTGCACAAAGACATTCAGCGTTACATAAAATCCTGTGATAAGTGCCAGAGGTATGCAAAGTCATCACCTCCGAAGGCTCCCCTCATTCCTACTGACATTATTGTCGAGAGATTTGACAAGATAGCAGTTGATATTGTGGGGCCAATTCAGAAATCTAAGCGAGAATATCGTTTTATCTTGACAGCTATGGATCTGGCCTCGAGTTTTGTGTTTGCTAGACTTATGAATGGTTTTACTTCCGATAAAACAGCCGAAAATTTATTTGCTATTATCTCTTTTACGGGACCACCATCCGCTATATTATCTGATCAGGGATCAAATTTTTTGTCTAAGGTTCTTTCACAACTTTATGACAAGTGTGCCATACAAAGAATTAAAACTTCTCCGTATAGGAAGCACAGCAATGGTCAACTAGAAAGAGTGCATTCCACCTTGAAAAATGTTTTGCGGAAAACTATTGCAGACAAGCATGATTGGCCATTAGTATTGGATCTTGTTCTCTATTTTCTTAGAAATCTACCTCACTCGCGACATGGACATACTCCATATGAGTAAATCTTTATGAAACCAACCCCTCACATTTTAGCTACTCTGAAGTCTTACTGGGTTCACCCAGAAAATGAGTCTTTAAATGCTTCAGTTTTTTTAGAATCTACACCACAACATCAACACAACTATTCAAACTTTGAAAGAAAGACTTAGAGATGACACAGCCAAGAAGAGAGCTACTACTGATAACCGCAAATTTCGTAAGTTCAAGGAGGGTGATCTTGTGTGGAGGCGTGTCCCAGGTCTAAATGCATGTTTGGAAGCATCTTGGGAGGGCCCCTTTGTTGTGCTGTCAAAACTTACTGATGTGAATTACAAAATAGCCCCCAAGGGAAGCAAAGGAAAATCAAGGGGAAAAGTTGTTCATCTGAATCATCTCAAAGAGTATGTGGAGAATTCCAATGTTTTTGCTATTGTTGCAGTGTGTGAGGAAGAGTGTGAAGATGCAACTGTCAATAACTCATCCCCTAATCATTCTATTAACTCAAGCTTGAGTATAGAATACTCTAAATCTATTACTGAGATTTTAGAAAAACATGTTGACATTTTTTCTGAGATTCCAGGTTGTACATCTACAGTTTCCCATTCCATTTCAGTTAGTTGTGAATTACCAATATGGACTCCATCTTACACGGTGCCTGCTCACTTGGAGGCTGGGTTTCAGCGCAGCATAGAGGAACTACTTAGGTTAGACATTATTGAGCCTTCAACATCTGCATGGTCAAGTCCACACATTCCAATCATGAAGAAAGATGGTGATGTGAGAATTGTTTGTGATTATCGTAAGTTGAATTCGGTGACATTGCCTGAACCTTTCAAAATGTCAACCATTGAAGAAATCTTGTCTAGGTTAGGCAGGGCAAAGTTTTTGTTTTGGCACTGGCTATGCTCTCCTCAATCCTCCATTTTGCGTACCACCTGGTCGGAACTTCATTTACTGTGTACACTGACCACAAAGGCCTCGTCCATCTCTTTGATTCTCCATCTCTCAACAACAGGCTGTGGCGGTGGAAAGTTAAATTATTAGATTTCACTTTTTCAATTGTCTACATTGAAGGTTCAAAGAATGTTGTGGCTGATTCACTGTCTCGCCAGGGCTGGGAGGACCAGACTAGCAGTAAGCCTCAGGAGCAATTTTCGGAATTGACTTCACGAATGGAGCTCTAATTTCAACTGGGATGCTTCCCCTCCCCCAGAATTTTTGGAAGTTAATATAATACAGTAGCTCAAGTTGAATTCTATGAGTAGTAAGATGGTAAAAAAAATTGCATATGACCAAACACTGATTAGTGTGAACTATATATATACTTTCATTTTGGTATATACTTCATGTTTCATATAATATCAGCAGAAGGAAGGTGGGTGGGGAAGGTGGCTAAATTACAGCTTTCATAAAAGTTCAATCCATTGGTCCCATTAGTGAACTACTACACATGCAGAAAAATAGCCTCACATCTGATTTACTGGCGAAGTCTTCATCTGCCCTCGAATAGGCCATGTGCAAGGCTGTGTTCCCAAGTCAATAACTCGGCATCAAAATAGGACATCAGTCCATGAAGTCCAAACACTGGTTAGTATTACTCTGAAACAGTCGATCATTCACAATCACAATAAGTGACTTGAGTATCTGACTATCTCACTGCTTGATGCCAAATGACTGGCTTGCTCAACCTGATATTCTTCATGCTAACTCCCATACACAACCAGACAGCTAGTTAGCTAACGAACCTCTGACTAAATTGTATTGCTTTGCTTGATACCCATCGCTATAGGAGTCAATCTATCCCTCCACCTGTTTCTCCACCTTACCCACTACAAACATCGCAACACCTCCTGTGGCGGCTCTACCCGAGCAATCATTCGAGAATGATGAGTTACATTCCGTAGACCGGGTTCTAGTGAAGAGCACTTGAGGAAGTCCTCTACCATTGGGCAATGAGGCAATGTACTCCGTAAGGGACCAAGCAATACCCCCCCCCCCCCCCCCCCTCGCTGCCATCACAAAGTTAAACAACTGAAACAATATCTGTTTAATGCTTTTCCAAGCTACTGGGGAACCTAATGAGTTTAACAATAGTGGAAAGTGAGTGTGGAGGCAATCCAACAATGCTGTAAGGGATAGCGCCATACTAATAGTACTGTTTGCAAATTGTTTTTTATATTCATAGTTGTATTAAAAGTAAATTAAAATATGTGAAATGACTTGTGTGCAATGATCTAATTAGAAAGTATAATTAAACAATGTGTGTGTGGTGAAATTCTCAATATCCCAAGGCAGTTGCACCACAGCACAATATCCCTCCCCACACTATACCTCCCCACATGCTAGCTAAGGTCATAGAGAGAGTCATATTATAAATTAAAAAATACAGTGATAACATTTTATTTTGTGGTAGCTACTGTGGTTTGTTCTGGGGGGGGGGGGCAGATCCTATCTTCTTGTGGCAAACAATACCTCCTGTGGCTCTCAAGCTGCATGAGAGCTGGTACACTTCAGACCTGATACATTGTGGAAGTCAGTCTCAGCTTCATGCAGGTACTGAGTAGCCCCTCTCCTCTTCACTGTGTTTGCTGCCAGGATCATTTGGCAGTATGAACTACCACTAAATGATAAAGGAGGTTCATATTCAAAATATGCTTCAAATATTTAATGTTTTCTTGAAATAGCCTATCATATTGATTATTCAATATTGTGTAGACACCAGGGATAATTAAAAATAAATTGAACAATGGGATGTTTTGTTAGCTTAGGGCAATTTGAAGTGATCATGGTACTTCTCTCTAATTCTGAAAGGTCCATCCTAACACCTGTCTGCAGTGGAGTACTGTCCTCACTGACAGCCAGCATCTCTGGGGTAAGTTTGGACCTCCTTCCACTCAGGGTGCCTTGCAATCCTAGTAGTGCAGCATACATTTTTTCTCTCCTTTTTTAATGCTAAAATGAATGCAATTTTTACATGTTGAGAAAAAAAAATTGTACTGACATATTCTCTTGTGCTTGCAATAATAAAGATAGACATGTTCAGCTTCAATCTGTGTTATGTCCAAAATTCAAGGGGATAAATGGAATTTTTGCATGCTGAGATAAAGCATTTGTACTGGTATATATAAGTTAGCTTATATGTTATAAATGTTCTTGTTCCTCTCTCACTTGCAACCATCTCTTCCTCTACCAACAGCATCTTGATTTTCGCTGGGTTGTGTTGCCTTTATGAAAGTGAAGATGAAGAATTCTCTGCTTTTTTTTACATAGGGAACACCATTGCTGCTAGAAATACTAAGTGATAGCACTGTTAAACGTGTAAGAAAGAAGACAGTGACTAGAAACCCGAGTAATGAGCAATTGTGAACGGTGGAAATGCGCAAGTCGTGGTGCCTATAAAAATAATCACAACCATGCAGGTACGTAGGTCCAGGTTTAGGAATACTGTATTGTCAAGTTCTGGAAGTAGAAATTGAGGGAATGTTCGTAGTCCTGTGGAAGTACATTCCATTCCAAATAAACTCCACCCACTCATCAGCCACGCCTGCAGTTGTGGTACGAGCTCCAGTTGCTCTCGTTCTTTTTAATGCTCCTCGATCTTTTGTCCTACCGCGTCTAAAACGGACTTCTAGACAATGCTCCTAAGGAATTTGCACCCGGGCTTGAATATCTCTGGATATAAGTATTGTGAAATTGTGAATACCTGTCTAATGACTCAAAATTTGACAGCAGTGGATTAAAAGGTGAGTTCAGTCTTAAATATTTGTAGAGGAAACTGCAATTCTTATAACTTTTTATTACTATTATTTTGTCAAAAGTGATTTAATCATTTCCCCTCTCATGCAATGGTAATTGAAATACAATTCAGTGAGAGTATTGATATGTTCAAATTAAATGCAAATTGCAGCATTCAAATTTTTCAGTCTTCAGTTGTTTCAGTACTTTTTATTCAGCACACTGTTTGAATATCTATGCCTCTATTGGTAATATTAATTAACCCTCAGCCTGCATGCGCATGAGGGTTATACTGTAGTAGTCATCCTGTCTGTCTGTCTGTCACGCTATTGCCACATCATAATCACACTAATAATTTATTGCTTCCTGTGGTAATTTGCTTTATGCTGGGAAGTTACCCGAGTGCGGAAAGTGGAGTGTCTCTGGCCTATTTAGCTTCTTCTCTTACAATAACAGCATTTACATGTGCCACTTTCATTGCTTGAGCTATAGTGGCCTCTCCATTTAACTCTACAATTCGTGGTAATACTTTGCGTAAGTGTCTGATGTATTTATTGCATTTATGTTACAGTGACAGTGTTCCAAAGAGCCTGAATGCCCTGCACAAGCTCTGCCTTGTTCTTCAGCTTCACCTCCCTCCAGATGTATTCCTTCATCTCCTTCATCTCGTGCCAGAGATTTTCTTATGGGGTTTGTATCTGGGGACTCGGCAGGCGTTTTCATCCAGTTAATGTTGTATCATCAGATGAATTCCAGGGTGTGTAATGAAGTGTGTTTAGGGTCATTGTCCTGCATAAACCAGTGACCAAATATATATACCTCACTGACAAAGGGAACCAGTGTCTTTACCAAGATATCAGTATAGAGGTTCTTCTTATCCACTTCTTGAAGATGCAATTGGTACCTGATTAGAATAGCCTATAAATTATTCTTTTAGTCTGAGATGATTTTGTAGTAGCTAACTATTTATAGTAGTACTATGGGTTTGCACCTTTGGTGCTTCATTCACCAGTTGTCAGTGTGTGTGTGTGTGTGTGTCTGTGTGGTGTAGTGGTTGTGTCCTTGGCTCAGGGCCTGAGGTCCTAGAGTTCAAGCCGCACTCTGGCAATTTTTCCATCTAGTTTTTCCATCTGCCTCCCACCAGCCCCACCCGGCTGTGATTGGGTACCTGGCATTTGCTGGGGTACAAATTCAAGGCCTTTTCTCATGAAACAGCAATGGTCCAGGTGGGACTTCGGTGCCCATACCACTTGCTGTGAGCTTAGCCCGGCTCCAGGAGCTTTGCTTGCACGGCTCACAGTGCCTGCTTAGTGCACAGGCATCCTGGCTCTACCAGGTGCAGCGGCAGCTAGAGAATTTGCATTTTATTTTGTGTGTGTGATTACTTGGGTTGCATAAATAGTATCAACTCAGTCAATGTATTGCTATCTAGCAAGCATTTTATATTTATGTATAAAATGAAATCAACATTCACTTGCAATAGTACTACATTAGTTCATTTTTGACAAACAGAGTGAAATGCATAAATAATTATATATGTAATATGTCATAAGAAAACTTTTTCAATATTTTATTTGTATGAAGCTTGATTTGCAAACAGTCACTCAAACAGTCACTCCATCCCGAGTATAACTTGTTATTTTGTGAACCTTGTGAAAAAGGGACAAAAGAAAAGAAAAGTACCCTGTAAAAGAAAGGAGAAAAGAGAGGGAAATATAAAGATAAAAAGAAGAAAAAAAGAAAAAGGAAAAGAATGTACCCATGTCGGGATTGCAACATAGCTGTTATGCTTTGAACTATGAAGGAGTAAAACTGAATGGATGAAGAGAGATAGGTTGTGAGTGGGGGTGGGGGTAGAGCATGTGGGAGTGGGTGGAGTGTGTGGGAGTGGGTGGAGTGTGTGGGAGTGGGTGGAGTGTATGAGGGGTGGTTGGAGCATGTGGGGGGTGTGGAGCATGTGACAATAGTTAGAGTGTTTGGGGGTGGGTGGAGCATGTGGCAGTAGTTGGAGCATTTGGGGGTGGGTGGAGCATGTGGTGGGTGGTTGGAGCGTGTGGGGGAAGAGAGAGAGGAGGGGATAGTTGGGGGAGTCATGTAGAGATAGAATGGTGTGTGTAGCTGGCAGTAGGAGTGGCCGGTATTTCAATATTTAGTCATTTTGTCTATTGTTCACAGATTTATTTGGTTCTGTATTGTCAGTTTGAGATAAAACTGTATACCACCAATCACTGCACAGAGAAACATAAAACACCGAGACAATATATTTTTTATTTTCTTTTTTTTTTCTTCGTTATATACTGCAGGTATGCAAGAAGAAAAAAAAATAAATTGAAGGTATTTAATCTGTTGATCACCGCCTGCTAGGCTAGGTTACAAGCACCTGAAGAAGGACGTGGCATGTACAATATGTATGTGTATGTGCATGTGTTTGTAGACTGGCTACTATTAATTCATTCTATGCCAGAAAGATTCTAAGAAGATGGACATCAGACCAGCAATGCTAGAAGTGAGGATATATGTGTAGCCACTCATAGGAAAATCAGACACAATGTGGCATGCATGAATAGTATAATTCAAAGTTTTTGCAGAGACATATTAATTTGCAATTTTTGCGTTAAAACAATAGCGCAATACATTTTAAAAATTACGATGTATATATTATTTCTTTTCTTTTTTTCCTTACAACTCATATATAATGTGATGAATTTGCCTCTAATCTAAAGTTTGGGATAGTGATGTAGTTGGAAAGAAATACAGTTTAAAACAGAACTAGGAATGCCTGAGATTATTATTTGTGTTATTGTTATTATAGTGTACTTTACTCCAGTTCCAGTATGACCTTATTTGGTCATATCACTAATGTGTTTGTGGTAATAACACCACCTCTCACAATAAAGCAGCTGTAGCAGATAAAACCAAAGGCTCATTTAGATATGATTTATAAGAAAAACTGTATTCTTGCCAATCAACAAATTCAATTGGATTCACAAAGATGATGAAAAGCTTAAGGGTGGCCGCACACCGCCTACGCAATATTTTGTTGATGGTTGCTATGCACGATTACTACTATTGTATACTTACAGGGGCTTCTCTACTATAACACAAGGACACAGTACCTGCCGAAGGAGCCGCTCACTAATTTTAGAGCGAATCTGGAGGAAACATCAGGAAATATCGGGGCCTGGTTATAAAATTTTGTAGCAATTTTTTGGAGGAGTGCGGTAAGTTGGAGCTCCGCAATTTGGTGCACTACTAGCCGAGCCGATACTCTACTGCAAGACAACGAGTTCTTATCCATTTCAATATTACTTTATGATATATTCGCAATTTTATTAAGGTTTACCCGTGTATAAAATTTTTGTGTCGTTCTCATTATCAGATTCCAAGAAAAACTTTTACAAAATTTGGAACTTTAATTCCATTCGCAATTCTTAAAAAATAGCCCCACCCCCATATCTCGTACTACGAGTACGCGAGCAATTTTTTTTTCAATTAGTTTGTATTGGTTCTAAAAAGAGCCCGCAAGAGTAAATAAACATCAATAGAACAATAACAAGAGAGTCAGAAGAGAGAGCAGTTTATTGGAGATAGCCAGAGGTGAAGGTATTAGATCTGCGCAGCTGGGGAAGTCTTCGCTCCGCAGAAATCGAGCCTGGTATATCCATCCGCTTGAGTTCAGGTGCGCAGAGTCCAGAGAACGGCTACAGGAGGAGAGGCAGCCTGGTGCACCTTGCTGCGTGAGCTCAGACAACGTATGGAGAGTTGCTGTAAACGGATATGAGACAACAAGAAGCTAAACTAAAACACTACAACTTCGCAAAGTATACTTCTGCTACTACTGCACGATAGTTTCTGCTCGCGTATTATCAAGTATTGGCGGGGAATAAATTAATGTCCGGATCTACAGGCGGTGTGCATTGCTATGTGCATTGCTATGTGCGGCCACCCTTATTTATTCATAGAAGTGTGCATTTGAAATACATCACATATGTTGGCATGACATGCGCATATCCACACACATGTACATACATACACACACACTCAGTGAGCATCACATCCACACATCCACACACATGTACACACACACACACTCAGTGGGCATCACATGCGCACATCCACACACATGTACACACACACACACACACACACTCAGTGTGCTCCAATGAAATATCCTAATGGTATTTCCTCCTTTCCTTCTCCCAGTAGCTTTTCTGAGGGACTTTTTCATATTTTCTCTTTCCTCTCTTCAAACTTTGTAATCATAAATTTTGCTAGTATTTAATCCTTTCATTGCCAAGTTTATGATGACCAGTTTGGTAACATGAAAATGTAAGAATATTTTATTTTTTATAGTTTTTTTTTTTTTTCAGACATCAGCAAGAGATATGATTAAAAGCACGTTTAGACAAAATTATTTACTATGATATAAAAAAAAAGTTTATTGTCTGCGTAAGGAATGGCTAAAAAGAATTCAGACTTGCCGTTACCAATGGTACCTGTTAAAATTCTATTTTTGACAGTCTTGGAGCTGCTTCAGAGGTAAAGTCCATACATGGCTTATTCATCTTAATTCTATTTGATGGCATCTGAGCTTCTGTTCCTCAAGTGCACAGGCAACTCAACAGTTAGCATTCCAGCTGCTATATTTTATAATTGTAGAAATTACAATACCTGTGCTATCAGACTTGCTCTTTGTCTACCCTTTTCCATTTCAGCCGTTGCCAATCTAGTCAGTCACCATCACATGAAATACCTGTGTGAAGAGAAATAAGATTAGAAGTCTTGCACAAAAAATGTCTTATGAAATTATTCAGCCCACTGTTTGCCTGTAACTACAGCCAGCTCAAAGAGTGCAAACTTTGGGAATTTTGTAACAGTTACTTAATATGATATGATAGTTTTTTAAGTGTATATGATGAATGCGCTAAATTTTGATTACAAAAAATTGGTGCCATACTATGCTTTTAATCCTTGACAATTTGGCATTTAATCAAAGAATGTGTTTTAGCCAGGAATCCAGCAACTATGTAGTTATCAAGTTCTGACCCTTCATAAAAACTAGGTTGAAACTTTCTCACTTAAATGGGTCTTAGGAAAGCAAAGGAAAAGCATGAAAATATCTTAGTTTTTGCTGGGGAATCTAACCCAGGAACCCTGGTTTTAGCCTCCAGTGCTCAGTGTCATAGCTCAGTGGTTAGAGGGGTGATAATTTTAACTTAAACTTAGAGAGGCAAGCAGTGTAGCTGGACTGGAATTAGCTGGAAATAGAAGAGGTTGGTTGTGGTCATAGTTGAGGGTTTAATAGTTAGTTAGTAGCATAGTAATAATAAAAACACAGTGAATGCCTGAGATGATTATGTTTCTGTTATTGTTGGCGAGCGAGCGTAGCGAGCGAGACACTTACAGGGGTAACACAATCTAAAATCGGGGATGTTTGTTTATTTATTTAGATATATGTTTGGACGTATGTATGTCATTTTGTACTTTGACCCTCCGTATTTTTGTGTTCGCTCGGCGTTCGACCCCGTCCCAAACTTAACTAAACAGAATCCTCTGGTTTAGCGACCATTACCCGTATCACCTTAGAAATTAAATTGTTTACCGCTTTGAATTGTTTTGCGGGTGCAGTTAAAACGCAAAAACTTATGGGAGCTCCATTTCTATTCGAGTTAGTGGCGGTGGTAAGTTAATACGCTATTTGTCACAGTTATATAAGCCCTACTCAACAGCATTTACTTGACATTCATTGTCCATTAGACGAACCACGAAGGTAAGTCTTGCGTAGGTATGTTCAGTTGTGTGAAAGTATTGTGCATTTCAACTACTATTAAGAATATCACAAAGAAAATTTTAAATAAATGTGACTTCATTTTGTTGCTTCTTTTTCAATTCAAACAGTTGCGGGGAGCAGTTACTATGGAATTGAAACCCCTTTACCGCATTAACTTAATTTAAAAACTCAACTTTATTTTAGTAGCTTGAGTGTTTGTTGTTAAAATCAATCATTTAACAATCGTGTAGTTTAAGGCTCGCTCGCCATTTGTGCTCAAGCACACCACTAGTAATAGTATACTTTACTCCAGTTCCAGTATGACCTTATTTGGTCATATCACTAATGACCACCTCTCACAATAAAGCCAGCTGCCCTAGATAAAACCAGGAGGCTTGTTAGCTTAGGTTTATAGTCTGTCCAAAGTTAAAACTTGAATAACTATTGAACCATAGCAGTTATGCATCCAAAGTGTGCACCATTGTATTCTTGTCAATCAACAAATCCAGATTTGGCTTCACAATGAAGTTGGATAGCTTAAATATTCTTAATTCTGTTCATTTGCTATCTGACAGCTTATGAACTTCCTCTGCAAATATTTTCATATTACTGTTAAATTATAGGAGGAATGTGTGATGATATTTCAGTATGTAGGAGGAGAGTTTGTATGTGTCATGATTTGAACCATTTTTTTGACTAGCATCGAAGATTAGTAATGAACATATAACAGGTAAGAAAACTTGCAGATCAACACATAAAAATGCACACACTAACTAATGCTGATTGTCTATGTTTATAATTATGAAGTTATGAGTGTATCCGATAATTATTTAGTGCTACATTATTATATAAGTTATTATAGTCCACTGTCACCCATGACTTCATAGTGATTATAGCATACTGATGATTCCTAATAAGGATGAAACAATCATAGCATAGTTGTCATTTCAGTGGCTATTTAATGAGGGTCAGAATTAGGGGGAATAAATAAGTGGGTTAGAATTTCTTGTTGTGTAACAAGTACATTATTATGTACTCTTATTCTAGATGTGAGAGGCAGATGTGACACATTCTAGTGGTCTGTGGTAGAGGTTGTCAATATATTGTAAGGGTCAGCTATAACCATACCCAGAAATATTATTATTGCATCTTTGTTCATGTATTATTTTATTTTATTTTTTGTTTGGAGAGAAAGGGCAATAATAGAGAGTTGTGGGTGATTGTGCCTTTCTTGTGTGAGGAATAGGGTCAGTCTAGGGGTCATTCTGCACAAGAAGTCATAAAAGCTCTCAAATTGCAGCTGTTTGAGAATGTAGCCACAATTATTGCAGTTGTGTAAAGATCAGGTGTGCTTTTGTTCTCTAGCAAAAGGTGAATTTCTAAATCATAATTTAGTACCTTTAGAGGGTTTTATTAGTGGCCATATAATTATTTCTGATAAATGTTAAAGTTTCTTGAAGTGTGATAAAACTGTGTGGATGGTTTCCTTATTAGGTTACATAAGCCATGAAAACTAATGATCAATGCTTGACTGCCATGGTTACTAACTAGATAAAATGATGGTTTTAAGCATATTGGATTTTGGCTGTAAATGGTTACTTATAACATTGTGCAGTGTCTGAAAATATTGCACTTGTGCTAACAATAATATGTGCTGTGGGTGCATAGATTCTTACCTCAAATTGTCCAAAAGTTTGCAAAGAAGTAAAATATTGTGGAAGGAAGTCTGTGACAAGTTTATTTTATTACATTATTTGAGTATCTCAGTGCCCACTGTTTGTGGGTGGGAGTTGGGAGAAGAGAGAGAGGGAGATAGATAAGGATTGCTTGTAGTAATGTGAAATAGTAAAAATTTTAATTTAGAAAAGAGAGAATTTGTGTTTTTGTGTGGTGTGTATATATAGGTGTGAGATATGTGTGAGGAGTACCTATACTACCAGTGCTATACTACGAGTGCTACCATTATGACTTTTTACAACAAGGTATAGCCAGATATTTACACTAATTATAATTAGTTGTGGAGCAGCAACAAAGTAAGGATCAAGTTATTCATTCATTCACTATGTGACCATTCTTAGATATGCATATGGGGTTACAGGTTGAGGTGTAAATATCTTGTGTGTTAGTCATAACTGCAGTTCTTATTAATCTCACTATTACTTTTAACTATTTGCTACTTCTTCTAATTGTGTTATTGATGTTTAGAGGAGAGAGGGTTTTTGTTTGTATACATGTGTAGGTGTGTGATCTTTTATGTGGAATAATATTTTCAGGTAATTATAGTAGAGGTCAGCCTGCTCAAGAGTCATTTCCTGCCAGTCAAATTGCAGCTGTTATGTACCTCAAAATTTGTGAGTACTAAATTCTTGTATTACTGCTCCTAAAGCAGCTGTTAGCTGTAGAAGATAAATGAATAAGCACAAAAATGAGTTGTTGGGGTTTCCTAAAGGTTGGATGTTTGTTTGGTTAAAAATTTGATGTTGTGGTGTGTGTGTGTGAATAATACATGCTATTTCAGCATTGCCCTTAGCTATCATGGATTAAGAGGGAAGCACATTTCTTTATTTCTTTACTTTTTTTTTTTGTAATTTTTTTTGAAGTTTTACTGTAATACATGTCACACAAACAAGACTGCATGAATGTTATTCAGAAGAATTCTGGCTTCACCTGTGTCATCCAGTCCAAAGTTGGCCTCATCACCGAATGGACAAAGTCAGGATACAGAAATATACTCAAGTTATTGCTAGTTGTGTGGGCTCCCAAGTTTATACCACTTGAAAACATACACCAACTACCTTTGTATGCTATTTTATCATGTACTGAATTCAAGTACTCCCATAGAGATTAATACAAATGAAACTACCCCAATATTTTCCCATATTGCGTCCCCTTAGGCATTCTAACAAGTGTTATTGCGTCCCCTTAGGCTAATTTTATATTTTTAGGTTTTTTGTTAAATCTTAATAATAATACATTAATTTGATATATCTGTCTATTGCTATGTAGGTATGTATGAATTGTAAATCTCTTCATTTGTGGTTGTGTGTCATTAGGTGCAGCGGACATTGTGGTGAAATTTTGTGTTTGTGTTGCTGTAGGAAAACCAATATTTATTGTACAATTGGTGATTGTTGCTCCAGCAAAGAAGGACTGAGCACTTAAATCTTGGTTCATAGTACCACTCGATGGTGTTGTAGAATATGAAGAAGATGGATTAGTTTCAGGCTTTTTGTATGAGCTCAAGACATGAGACATTTTCTTTTGCTGTTGTAATGATGCTTTTTTATAGCTATTTAGACTTCGTAGATTTTTATGCCCAGTTAGTTGGATTATCTGTGTTTCTGGTACACTATTCTTGGTAAGACATGTAACCATTGTTTTTCGAGCTGAATGATTTGTTTTTTTTCCCCAGACAATCCAGTACTTGCAGCCATCCTTTTCATTATTGTATTGATTCTATCCTTCCCCATCTTCTGTTTTTTGTACCAAATGTCATCATTGGAGTAATTGTAGTTCACAGCCAGATAAAATAGGGATTCCGATTTGCACATTTCAACTGGACGCTTTTGAAGAAACTTCATCGTCCAAACACACAGAAGAAGATGCTTCTTCTACGTACTTAGTTTCCTCCGTTTGTCCGTTAGTATAGACTGGATTAGCAACAGGGGAGTTTCTGTAGATATTCAGATTGTTTCTCAATCATTTCAAGAACTTCGTCATCCAAAAAATCCTGTAATGAAATATCTTCAGCCATAACAACGTTAGCTTACTGGTTTAGCTCCAGAAAAATTGTCGTTGCTAAGATTAAGTTTGCGCATGCGTACATGATAAATATGTTATACTTGAATACGCGAAATATCACTCGTCTGATCGGGGTATTGGCACTCGTGCCTGCGGCACTCGTCCCAATACATCCGACAGACTCGTGATATTTTGCAGTATTCAAAGTATAACATATATATATATGGCTAATAATTTATATTTTTAATGAAAAATTACAGCTGCAATAAAAATTAAAACTGGACAATGTGCCAATTCAATGGCCAATTTGAAATATGGGATACATTATCAACTGTAATATATAAAAAAGTGTAAAATACCATACAATGAGTGTTTTCAAATGCATGTCCATGTAGTGTTGACAGACTTCAATCCACAATTCTATTACAAAATCAAAACAATAATACAAATACTACAACAATAACAATACACTTACTGGAGCTGTTGCTGTATTTTATCTGCCACTTGTCTACAATAGTCCACTTGAGACAATACAGTAACCAACTCCTTGAAGGCAGTAGGTCTAGATGATAAGACTGTACGAATATTATTCAGAAGGTTCCTTGTCTTTTCTACATTAATCCAAGTTTCACGCTCAAGGAGCTGTTCATACATGTCAGGAGATATGAGTCCAATACTGTAGCAGTGATCAGCTACAGTCATGACACAAGGCTTCACTGAGTGCACCAAGTCGGGATACACATTCAGAAATATACTCAAGTTGTTGCCACCTAATAATAAAACATTTTCAATAATACTAGCTAACTGCAAATAACAACTTGACTCACATTTAGAGATTTCTACTGCAGGATCTTTCTTTTCATATTTCTAATAAAGAGAGTTAGTAAATACAAGTTAAAATACATAGTCTATTTCTACATACCTGTTCATACCAAATGTGGTGTCTATTGGTGAGTACAACTACTTGTGGGCTGTCAGGAGTGAAGAGACATTTCATGACTTTTGGGACAGAGTGTGCTCCATGAACGACCCCGAGATGATTCCCTCCTTCATGTGAACGACAGTCAAAGGCAAACTGGTAGTCCATGGAGCTGTTGTAGTTCATTCTGGAACTGGCCTTCTTTAGAGTGTCCTCTATTTCTTGTTTTAAAGCAGTACATTCATGATGAATGGAGTCTTGAAATGTTGGATCACATGAAACTACCACTTCAAAATATTTAGATCGAGATATAAATGTTACACGAATCAAATTGGATCCGTACAAAAAGGTCACCATGTTTTTCTTGACACCTTCTCTGATGAAAGTGAAAGACTTGTTAGATACGAGACAAGCCATAGAAGCAGAAAAGAGTCCCATAGGAGTAAACCCACTACTGAAGTACATCAAGAGAGGCTCCACCAAACATGACCTACAGGAATCTTTGTGGAATAGGTCAAGTTCCTTTGCACTCGTGTTTTCTAACACGCAAGGTATGATGTACTCTTTCTCCTCTTCTAAGACTGACTTAGAATATTCAACTGACACAATCTCAGCTATAATGTGAAGATATGCAAGCAAAGCTACCAGCTGCTCTGGTGGAATGACATCTCCTGAAATTTTAGATGTAGCTGATGTTAAATCTTTCATAGTGAATAGACCTGTCTTCCTGAATCTCTTGGCTTTAGCCTGGCCTACACTATCAAAGCTCATGACTTTGAGAATGACACCAGTGATACTGTCATACACTACCTGGGTGTCTATGATGACCAGGTCTTCTAAACAACGCACACTGGGGAAGTACATCAGAACACCGGCATGGTGGTGAAGAAACCACAGAGCTACTTTAGTCTCATAGGGTGTCATATTGAAGGCTTTGGACAAGGCCAAGCAGGTCTCCATACTGGCTGTCCTCATGTCTCTCATGCGAAGACACAAGCTGAACAGAAGCCACACAGCTGGAATCTTCAGCTTCTTAAAGTGTTTTTCCATGGCATTCTCCAGTAGCTGATGCAAGTGATGGATTTCTTCTACTCCGCCATTCATGTTGTCCAAAGAAACGACAAGCTTGTCTTGTGAGCAGAACTGCACTATGCCATTTTCGTAGAAGTCTGTGTCTCTAATCACCTTTTGAAGCTGTAAGTCGACCGTAGCGATGTCTTCCTCAGAAACTTGGTCTTTGTGAGTACCCACAATATACACTACTGACTTGGAGGACTCGAGTATCTCACCAATGATGGGCGAGTTGTCTGCTTCTGGTAGAGGTTGAAGATGGGCGGAGGAACTGAAACAAGATATACTGGCCAGGGTACGCAAAAGCATCTCTTGCAGAGTAAACTCAGAGTTCTCTGGTGCAGTTGTCTCTCCTGAAGCTCTCTGATAAAAGACTCGATACTCCTCGTCTAACTTGAACTTGTAGCTAAAGAACAGCAAGTAGAGGCCAGGTCCTATGGTGAGTGCTGGTAGCATGTCCATCAGCTCCGGCTGCCCTCCAGTGTCCTCCATTCTCAAGAAAGCTTTGAAAGATTGCTTCATAATTTCTGCAAACTGTGGTTGCCTTGACACTCTCTCATATATGGCAGCAATTTCAGAATAATCTTGTGATGTTACCACCTCATCAGCTAGTTGGACATGTGTTGGTGAGAGAGGAGAGGATTTCTTTTGTCTGGACTGCTTCAATGTTGGTTGTGGTGGTTTTTCCACAAGGTGAGACTGCTCTGTACTGCTAGCCTGACTGACCTCTGCCATCGTTGCAATATCTCCAGGAAAACGAGCTGCAGTCTCAGAAGTGAATTTAGTCTCCAGACCTTTTCTAAGACTATGAAGGAGTAGAGATGCTTCCTCAGTGAGATTCTGTACAATGGTCCAGTGTGTTCCCTTATCTGCTGTAGTTGTATCAGACGTGCCTTGGACTAGCATATTAGAGCAACACTCCACTGTGCCTGTGCTGCCATGAATCTGTTCCTCTTCTTTGGCTGACATAAGATCTATGATCTCTTTCGTAACGCGACGGCGAGTTGTAGTCTTGCCTTGTCGTGGTGGACCAAGAAACATAAGCTTTAAAGACAGAAGCTCCAGAACCTCCTTGGAAACAATGAAGTGTTTGTATGCTTCTTCATACTTGTAGTCATCTATCACATAAAATAAAAAATAAGTCCATTTTGTGGAGAACTGATAGTAAAGAGAACTACTTCAATGAACACAAAACTTGATACAGACACTGGGATTTCTTGCTCAAATGAAGTGGTTTCCAAAAATGTCCCCTTTCTTAAACTATGTAACTCTCCTATTGCATATGCACTAATGACTTTTGACACAACTTTTATTATTCACACTTGTAATAGCTCACACACTCCTGTGCATTGGTGCCTTTTGTAGTGACTTCTAGCTAATGAAGCAGCACTTGATTGTTGCTCCTAAAGCTTTGAGTTTACAGTAGCCCTATAATTACAGTATTATAGTCACACAGCTTTTACTCTACAACCCACACACTCCTATGCTTCTACCCTCAGCTGGCTCCAGCACTAGGAGTGTGGGCAGCTGGTTTTATAGCCTGGAGCTAAGCCAGTAGAAGCAGCTGCCAGTGCACCAGCTGCAATTTAGCTCAGACATTCTCAGCTAATAATTACATATCATACTTTCTTCTAGAGAGAAGCTGCTACTTGCATACACTAACCTGACAGAGTTCCTTTATACACTCCATCTTCAACAGCAACCAGTAACTGTCCAGTAGACAAGACTGCAGTAGCTATGTATCTATTATTCTTCTGACCTGGTTCATCTCCCTCACTAGTAGTCTCAATCCACTCCTCTGTCTTGTTGGAATAAATTCTAACCTTAGAATAATCATCCATGCCAATTAGATTAGATATGGAAGAGGAGATAGCAGAGGCGAGAGTAGATGTGGCTACTGTCCTCCATATTGTTAGTCGAGTTGTCCTGCCATTACTAGCAGATGCTGTGAGAGACTCTAAAGTGCATATATATAGAATCCATCTTTTTCCATGTCCTCCTGTGAAGTAGAAGTTGCCTTCATGGAATGTTGATCGCATGTTCCAGCATAAAGTAGGAAGTGAGTCTGCAGTCGTCCAATGGTCGTTGAGTAGAACTTCCACTACATCCAAGAACTCGTAATGTGAGCCACCACGCCCACCAGCCACGACCAGGACCTCCGGTGATCCTCCACTAACTGATGATGTCTCGTAGCGAGGAGTAGGCATGGCACGTAGCGTTGGCTTCCAGTCTCGACCAGTAGTACTAGTCAACAGAGAGTTAGTGCGTTCAGAAGTGGAGGGATGAAGTCCACCAACCAATACAAACTTGGACTGGTAGGTAGTTAGGGACGACCATTCATACGGTGCACGAGTAGTAGTCCATGAGTGAAGGTCAGTAGAGATTTGAAGTCTGTCAATAGCATCCAGTAGTATTACTGTATTCTGTAGTACTGCACATTGCTCAGGCCGGACATGCTTACTCCAGGTATGGCAGTGTTCCCAGTGAAGTGAGGCTTGAGAATGGAGATCTCTCTAAATGCAAATAAATAAAAATATATATTTAAATTACAAGCAAACAAACAAACAAAAAGCATTAATTACTTTTACATGAAACTTATGCATAAAAACACACAAACAAACTTCAGATTTAATAAACTAAAAATACATATTAAAAACAAACACACAAACACATTGATTCCTATATAAGCAATGAATATGCCATATAAATATAAATATAAACTTTGTAAACTGTAGATAAACATATATAGAGAAATGGACATGCTTACTAACAATACTAACTCTATAGCATACAAACACACAAACATACACTTTCTTACACAATGCTTAAACATAATGTGATATTAAAATTGATGTAGTTAGCAACATTAATGAAATAGAAAAACAAAAACAACAACACAAACATACAATAAAGAAAAGTGTCTTTTTTTCCTGTATTTTAGCCCCAGAAAAGTTTTGAATTAGATTTAGCTTAATAGCCGGTGAGTGCAAAGATAAATAAGGGTACAGATAAAAACAGTACAAATCAACTTAAGAGAATGTTATCACATCATCGGAGCCTATGTTATCGCATTGCCAGAGAGTATGCTATCACATCGTCAGAGACTACGATATCACATCGTCAGAGAATGTGATTACATCGTCAGAGAGTATGTTATCACATCGCATCAGTCAGAGAGTATGTTATCACATCGTCAGAGAGTATGTTATCGTCAGAGAGTATGTTATCACATCGTCAGAGAGTATGTTATCACATTGTCGTCAGAGAGTATGTTATCTCATCATCAGAGAGTACGTTATCACATCGTCAGAGAGTATGTTATCACATCGTCAGAGAGTATGTTATCACATCGTCAGAGAGTATGTTATCTCATCATCAGAGAGTACGTTATCACATCGTCAGAGAGTATGTTATCACATCGTCAGAGAGTATGTTATCACATCATCAGAGAGTATGTTATCACATCGTCAGAGAGTATGTTATCACATCGTCAGAGAGTATGTTATCACATCGTCAGAGAGTATGTTATCACATCATCAGAGAGTACGTTATCACATCGTCAGAGAGTATGTTATCACATTGTCAGAGACTATGATATCACATCATCAGAGAGTATGTTATCACGTTGTCAGAGAGTATGTTATCACATCGTCAGAGAGTATGTTATCACATTGTCAGAGACTATGATATCACATCATCAGAGAGTATGTTATCACGTCGTCAGAGAGTATGTTATCACATCGTCAGAGAGTATGTTATCACATTGTCAGAGACTATGATATCACAGGTCCTGAGCTACTGATGTTTCCTAGATGTTTAGGACCATGGCTGGATTAAATAATTTAAAAAATTAGAGGAAAAACTGTAGCTGGCAAAGGCCCTACCAAGTGGGGACTTGGTTAGAGTTGTGTGTACGTCAGAAATTCAGTCCGTCTGCTTGTAGTCAAATAAAGCAACAAGATTTTTGTAAAAGCTGGTTTGTGCGTCCTTCATAAGCACTGAATTGGGAGTATAAGGCTTTAGCTTGCTGATATAGCTGTGGAAGATTTTCTAGCTTTTAGCAGTAAATTGAAAGAAAAGTTTGACAAATTTTTTAGTGTTTTATGTAAGCAGTATTGAAACTAAGCCAAAGCAGTAACAAAATGCTGAAGAAAAAGCTGCTTACTCTCATTCTATGACTGTTTGGAATTTGCTTAGGATAGTCACTGTGCTACATGTATATAAAAATTGCCAACACGTAAACATACATTAAATACAAACATACAACATTAAAATACACAAGCATACAATTGTTATAAACACTGTAAGAAACTGTAAATAACAAGCACAGCAATATAAATACACAACTTACTGTATTTCTGGAACAAACTAGACTTCAAATAGCAAAAGTAAAATAGACAATTACAAACTATAGGAAAAAACGAGGGAAAGCAATGTATGAGAGTCCTCTCATAAAAATGCACCAGCAAATAAAAAAAAGAGAGGGAAACTCATGTCTGAGCATGCTCATAAAGGCAGCATCTGAAAAAAAAGGGGGGGAAAGTCAAGTCTGAGCATGCTCATAAAAGGCACCAGCATCTGAAAAAAAGAGGGAAAGTCATGTCTGAGCACGCTCATAAAGGCACCAGCATCTGAAAAAAAAAAAAGAGAGAGGGAACTCCTGTCTGGGCATGCTCATAAAAGGCACCAGAGAGTGGAAAGTAAAGAGAGGTTTAAAATATGCACAAAACATGTCCACTATTGCAACAAAAAAAACAAAACAAACAAAAAAAAAAACAACAAAAAAAATTAATTTTCAACTATTTTTCTAATTGGATTTATTGAAATGTAGTTTTTGCCCACACCTTAGTTTTGACTTAAATCACTTGCCCTCGCTTTGGCTCAAAACTAGAAAATCATTTTAAGGAGCTATCACAAGCAATGCTTACACAAGTGACTTAATTGAGCCCTTAACTACAAAAAACAAAAACAAAAAACAACAACAATAAAAACCACTTGTGGTTTAGTTGACTTATTTTGAACTTGTCTAGAGTTTACTGATTGAGGTCTGTTGTCCTGACCTACACTTGGATGCAGTTGGGAAAGAGTTCTACTCTGATACTATCAAGGTTGGTGGCAAGCTCACTCTTACAATACAAGTAACAAAATAGTACAATTGAAAGAAGCTTCAGTTCAGCAAATGTCTAAATATGGCAGCACAAAAGAATGCATCAAGCAAGGCTGTATGCACTGTTAAAAATGGGGTGTATGGGAATCCCGTTTTGGGGTGTCCAGGTAACACTGGCTGTACTACTCCGCATGGGGTGTTTCCATTTCACCTAGAGGAAGTGTTCAGTTACACCCCTGTACACCCTTTATTATACCAAACGGGGTGTTGTGGTACACCCATGTCCAAGTTCTACTACACCCCTATTAGGGCGCATAATGCACCAAATATGGTGTTATTGATACTCTACCAATGGGGTGTTGTGATACTCCCTTAAGCTAGCTACTACAACACTCCAAATGGTGTTCTACAATACTCACTTTATAGCCATATATTTTAGTGTGTAAAATGTATTCCAGTAATCAGCAAATGCAATAAATATTAGTCCGTGATGTGACATTGTATCTGTGTGTGATAGGTGAAGAATTAACTGTTCATGAATGAAGATGCTCAGGACTTCTTCATACAGCCAGGATGATTAGAACTGTTCATCACTCATGTCAGCTGTGATCTACAAACAGCAACAATAAACAAAAAACAACAAAACATAATGATAATTGACTTCGTACCCTTTCCCAAATATCAGCTGTCATACTTTTTTCAAAAGTAAATATAAATAAAACATATATTGCACTTGTTTAAAAATGACGACAACAACAATGTAATGTTTAGAAGACAATAAGGACCCAACTTTGTTTATTATTCCATGGACATAATTTGACACTCAAGTCATGTCCATTCCCACACTTTCTCTTGAAGTCTTTATGAAGTTCATCCACACTTTCATTTAACCTATTAGTATCATATCAACACTATATGATTGGAAACATTCTACTAAGTGTCTTTTGTATTGATACCCACTTGTGTACAAACTGACTGTTCGGTTCCCTACCAGTCTTACTGCACACTTCGTGTAATAGCTAAAAACAAACTAAAATATTTCTCTCTCGTCCCCACCATACACTCACACTATGACGATCAGCTTAAGCAAGGTCCTTTACCAATAAGAAGTGCCCATGATACAGACCTTTATGAAGTGCCTATGACCCTTTATCAACATGAAGTATCTATAACACGGACCTTTATAAAGTGCCTGTGACCTTTTACCAATACAAACATGATACAGACCTTTATGAAGTGCCTGTGACCCTTTACCAACATGAAGTATCTATAATACAGACCTTTATAGAGTGCCTGTGACCCTTTACCAATACAAAGTGTTCATGCTACAGACCTTAAAGACGGCCCTGTGACCCTTTACCTACATGAAATGTCTATGATACAGATCTTTCCAAAAGGTCCTACAGGATCAAAAATTGTTTACCTAAGTGCCTATATAACAAAAACCTTTAAAAATAGTCCAAGTCTATAGTGTATATAACACAAACTTTACCAAGTGGAATCAGAAAACAAAGGTTCACTGAAGTCATTTTATAGGGATCTTTAGTGGGATCAGAAACAGAACTGTATACAAGTGCTATATGATTGTATAGGCTGCATGTGACCCTTTACCAACATGAAGTGTCTATAATACAGACCTTTATAAAGTGCCTGTGACCCTTTACCAATACAAAGTGCCCATGATGCAGACCTTTATGAAGTGCCTGTGACCCTTTACCAACATGAAGTGTCTATAATACAGACCTTTATAGAGTGCCTGTGACCCTTTACCAATACAAAGTGCCCATGCTACAGACCTTAAAGATGTCCCTGTGACCCTTTACCTACATGAAATGTCTACAATACAGATCCTTCCAAGGTCCCACAGGATCAGAAATTGTTTACATAAGTGCCTATAATACAAACCTTTAGTCTATAAAGTGTATATAACACAGATTTCACCAAGTGGAATAAGAAAACTTTATTAAGTAAAGGTTCACTGAAGTCATTTTATAGGGATCTTTAGTGGGATCAGAAACAGAACTGTATACAAGTGCTATATGATAGTATAGCTTCCAATTGCTGCCCACACGGTCTATCAAGCCGCTTATTTCATTCAATCAATCAAACTATAGCTTACAACAAATTACTGCTGTTAATCTAGCTCCACAATTATAGAATTTACGCTAAATTGGATAGCCGTAAAAGTTACTAGAATTTTGCCCCTACCCCACTGTGGGCCTGCCTACATGAGATCTTTATCAATGTTAAGTTTTGTAGTCAGAAGTATTTTTGTTGAGTTTTATGGTCATGTGCAGTAGGTAGCGGTAGCGTGTGTATGTGTGTTAGCAAGGATTGTACGATCACAAGACCAGAACATTGCAGCATTTTGTGTGAACAGTAGGCGGGAGTTTGTGTTAGTATATAAGTTGTGTGTCTCGTGACTTGAGTTAGTTCTATGTCACTCATCTCAATTCGCTGTGTCGTTATCCTGTGTTTAAAGTAATTTAATCCTACCTAAAACCTATTCCTTCGGGCGGGTATGGTTCGCCGGGTAGTCAGCAGGAGGCATACACTCTGGTGGCAGCAACTACTTTGCTGTCTCCAGGTGCGAGAGAGAGAAGGGAGCGAGTAATCCAGACCTAATCGAGCCCACACCCACATCATTCTAATTTAATACAGATAATAACGTTTATCAATAACATATGGCATTTTAAAATAGTAATGTTTAGCACTCCCTATGAATCTTCTAGAACACATCTGCTCGGTAAGGAATGTCTTGTCACAACAATGTAAATCAGATATATGGTAAAGGGTTCCTGATCTAAACAGGTACTTGAACCTGGTCAACCAAATAAATGGTAAAGGGTGTGTTGTCACAATAAGGTAACACAAGTACTTGGTAAAGGGTTCCCGATCCTACATCAACCAATTTCATGGTAAAGGGTGCCTTGAATATTTAGTAGTAAAGAAATTCCTAAAACCTTGGAAAATATTGAGGTTGTGTCACAGGCATTTGGTCAACCGTAAAGTATGTCAAATACAGTAACCCAGTCTAGAACTTGGTAAAGGGTCCCTAATTCCAATTAACAGGCCCATTCACCAGGACTCACATTTAGTCAGCAATCACACGTTAGGTATCTGACAAGCATAAAGTATTTAAACAGTTATTGTTGGAGTGAGAGAGTTGACAGTCCTGTGATAGGCACTATTAAAGGTGTATCTTAGTTACTAGGCTAATCCTACACAAGGAGTCTAGCTATCATGGTATTTGGTAAAGGTCACCAATCCTAAAAGAGGTGACATTTCAATATATTGGTATAGGGTGTCTTGTCAATAGACATGTTAAACTAAACGAACTCTCAATTTTTTGTGCCACATGATGCAGTTTTCCAACCAATGGTCACTAATGTATATTAGCCTCTCCACTCTAACGTTATAAGTGATCATCACGCAACCTTTGTGCATTATCTTATAATTCAAATATCAGCTACAAAATCCAAGCACTAAGTATGTGGAGGTACTCTACTAACTAGAAAAACAGAATCTCACCGTTAATATAGAAGTGCAGCATGTATCTGCCGTTACTAGAATCATTTGGGGGCTATTCCACAGTGTCAGCTGTCCAGTGGAGGTGCACTGTAGAGGAGTAAAGTCAGACCTATTCAGACTTCTATATTCATAAGCTCCAGTGTCCTCTTAGCTCCATCAATGCTGCAGATACATCAATGCTGCAGATAGCACGGTGGAACTCCCAACAGCCTGAAAATAGAGATGGGAAAAAAGTTAATGAAAGTAACCTCAAGATGTGTTAGACTCCTGATTCTAAATATAGCCCAAACATGTGCTTGCATGCATAAAAGGTCATCAAACACTCCTGACTTGAGTAAATATGAATGTGTGCTAAAATGTGATCAAGTACTTTTAACACAATAGTAACTCCTTATCAATGTCTCAGTACTCACATTGCCCCATGTTATGCCAAGCAATACAATCTGTGTCTGCAGCTCTATCCCTGTTTGTCAGCAGTGAATCTATAAAAATACACAATATTTAACCCTTGACTGAGGTTAGGGTTTTATAGTCAGTTGCCTGATCACTACGTGCAAGTTCCAGATAAAATATGCATTCACAATTTAGAAGTAGCTAGCTACTGTCTACTACTATATAATGACTGCCAAAAATTTGAACCAACATCGCAGCAGATTTATTCAGCATATATTCTGGGGGCTGCATCTATGATGCTTTACTGCTGCAAGATACTAATACAATTTTCAATTTTCAAAACTGGTCATTAAAAAGTTGTAGTTATCCTAAGTCAAACTCAAACATTATACAAATAGCGCACACCACAAATTACGATCACACTAGTTCACCCACACTAAATCACTACCACTTACTTCATCTCAATCACATCTATCTTGGTCTTGGGGGGCTCCGTCTAGCCTGACCTTCACCATCTACCTCCTACAACTCACACCACCGCGCACAAAATACGCGAAAACTGGAGAATTTATACCATCACGCATCACGGCCAATGATTGGTAAAGGGTCTTTACTACCAGCTGGGGAGAAAAGGGCGTGGCTGCACTACGAGGAGTAAAAGAAACGTTGCAAACTTATACATGAGACATCGGAGGAAAACCGCTCACCTGGAAGCATCATTTACAATTTTTAGGTAGGTTTTGTCTCAGGTGATTTATACAGGGGTGGGGGGTTGAGGTAGGGGGGGGGGGGATTTTGTAGAGTTAATTTAGCCAAATGATAATATTGAAGTCAGACAGATGGAAACAGGACAAACTATTATGAATTATGCACCTCAACTTTATAAAGAAGTATTTGACATTTTAAACGAACTAACAGTACAGTAAGGCTGTGGTTTTTCATATATCTTTTTAATTTTTTTCTTAAAATGTTTTGTCAGGGAAAAAGTATGGAAGGTGAACGAAATGGGATGGGGGTGGGGGGAGGGAATCCCAGCATTGCCATAGTCTCTATGAAACCCTGCCTTTACCTACCCCTATGCTGGGAAATGTATGATATAATTAGAACATAGTTCTGATTCGAATCTCCTCCTCTCTCTTCCTCCCAATAACGTCCACTGCTTACTTGCAGTCTTGTAGAACTTGGTAGTAACCACTGAGGAGTGGCTGTGAACTTAAGCAGAGCAGAGAAAGTGGCTAAAGATTAAGATAGTGGGAAGGGTTGAAAGAATTGCATCTATAACTAATTGTTGGGCTTGTAAGTGGTAGAGATAATACTACCAACAGGGTAAGGAAAAGGTTTTGAATGCTTACACTGAGTCTCCATAGATGATTGACATTTTCCTGAATTCTAAAAGCCATATCTAAATACAGCAGTAATGTGCTTTTAGCCAAAAACCCAAGTGTGATACTTTTATGTTCACCTGGTAAAGGACTAATTACATTCCTTTTGAATACTAATACCACCAGACCCCTTCCCAGTATAGCAGCGGGTAAAGAGTTTGTCTAGGTGAGCTAAAGCCTTGATACGGCCGCACAAAGTTACTAGTTTCTCATGCAACCATCACTGAAAAAAAAAAATTTTTTCATGGTCGTTGATAATGGTCCAGATGTCCATTTCATCTCCATGGGTTAGTACTACTCTCACAACCCTCTAGCTACACAAGTTTTATTGGAGAACAGCTATATCAGACGTAACATTAGCATAGCTATTTGAAGCACATGAGCATAAACTGATATCACCTTGACCCAACAACAGCTCCACTGTGAATAGCGTTTGTCCATCTATTGCGCATTTGTAATAAATTCAAAATGCAATATTTTTTTAGTTCTGTCACTTTTGGTTAAGGAGAAGGCTGGGTCGGTGGCTTGGAAAATGTGAATGGGAAACTAGTGCTAGTTATCCTGCATTGAACCCACTTACTTGTGTGTGTGTGTGTCCCTGCTCTCTGACCCTTTACCTGCAATAGATGTAGTCGGTCATTTAGAAAGGGGCCAAGATATAGCTAGACACAGATGTGCTACAACAAGACCAAGAAAATGATATGTAACTGTCAATCTGTTAGCAGAGGAGCATCACCCTTTGAGGGTGGCAAGGTTCAAGGTGTGTGTGTGTGGTTGTGTCCTTGGCTCAGGGCCGAGTTCAAGCCCCACTCTGGCAATTTTCCATTATTTTGGTTTTCCATATGCCTCCCACCAGTCCACCCATCTGTGATTGGGTACCTGGCATTTGCTGGGGTGCAAATTCAAGGCCTTTATCATGAAACAGCAATGGTCCAGGTGGGTCTTTGGGTGGCCACATGAGGAAAGGCCTGTTCTCCTGCGAGTTCCTAGCCTGGCTCCAGGAGCTTTGCTTACATGGCTCACAATACCTGCTTAGTGCACAGGCATCCTGGGTCTGCCAGGTGTGCATGACCGCTTAGCGGCAGCAAGAGATTTACAAATTGTATTTGGATGTGTGTGCATGTTCTTAGATGGACACTAATTGGTGGAGTTGAGGAACTATGAGCACGTGTTAAAGGATGTACTATGCTAGATGTTTGAACACAGCCATGTGAAGCACCACTGTCTTGTTCATAAGAGCTACAGGTATGTAACTGGGATATATGTTTTTGTTGCATTTTATTAATGTTTTCTCTTTTTGTCAGGCTGTAACGATTACAATGAAGTGATTTCAAGAAGTAAATGGAGACTATCTCTAAGTACAAGTGACATTTGTACGACATGTCTATCGAACATTACGTCTTTGTTTTTTTCTTTTTGTGATTATTTTGCTGTTGATTATCTTTTGTTGGATTGTGATTATTGCATGTCTGTATTAAATGAATTGAAAAAAATAAAGGAAGTCATATGATCAGCTTGTAGTGTTGAACCTAATAGTCCTGTCTGCTTATTATTTTGCTGCAAATGGACGTTTATCTGGGATACGGAGGGCGATAGCAACAAAATGCACCTCATTACTGGGGACAGGTGATTGTGATATTTTGATCAATGACGACATGCAATCACAGCAGTGTTGTTGTTCTTAGTTATTCTAAACAATGCTTACACACTGGCTATGCTACATGTATATATGCACACAGATCAAACCATCTCAATTCAGATTCATAGACCAGTGTCTAGTGCACTCTACCCGTAGTTTTTAGATACACAAGTCAGTTTGGCCCAGATCACAGGTGAAGGCCTTGGTCGCTATGCAACTGGTCCTGCAGAGGTGTGCAGATGGTGCAGGTCACAGGTGGAGGCCTTGGTCGCTGAGCAATTAGTGTCATGCTGCAGGGTGTGCAATGGATCCCCAGATAATCAGTAATGCATGCATAATAATATATCATGCATATTAAAATATGGCGGCGAAATCCAAGGCCTTGGGAGTTAAACGTGTCCTTACATAGTAGAACATGTTCTTCCTTTATCACACTAAGAATACTTACATGGTGACCATGGGCTCCTCCTACGTACGGTGGAGCACTAGCATGATCCCAAGCAAGTATCAATTTAATTGCACAACAACTGCAGTCTCTCTATATACCATTTTTCTTGTGTCTGAACTGATTGTTATGCAATCTGTATTTAGATATGTGCCATAGGTTAAAAAATAGGTGGAGGTTGTGGTCCTGTGCAATGTCAGTGTCATCATGAGCGATGCGATAGGTCAGATATATGTGAAAGTCATGGGAACTATGAAATTAATATAGTGAGATGTACCACTGACAAACGTAGACTGCCATGGTGCCGTGCAGTTAGTACAATGATGAGGTTTATGTAGTTAGCACCCACCACACTGAATGCATAGCAACTGCATGGCCTTCCTACCTATGGTATAATTATATACCTTACAGCACGACTTTGTGTACACGTATATATGGAATGTGTGCAATTGGATCTAATGCATCTGTAAGTAGAGGCCATAGTCGCAATAGCATTCCCTCGATGTGTAACGGGTTCTGATATTCTTTACTCCAATTTTACACTTGCCAAGTTAGTATACTCATGTTTGCTTGCGGCTTTTTACTTAAACAGAACTGAATAAAACTAGTAACAGGTCCTCAATCACACCACAACAGAACCAAGCAAGCTTACTGCTAACATACACCCATTTTAAACTTTGATTTTCTGCAAATAATTGTTAGCATGTCACGCTACCAAGTCTACTAGATCATATGAGTGTGAATGAAACGAAATCAGTGAAATGACAACTAGTACAGCTAGTTTGTAGTTCAGTCTCATAGAAGATGTATACAGTAGAGTGACCCCAAGGCTCCCAGAGAACAGCTCATAGAAAACGATCTCTGAATGGTAGACATATGACATTCCCAGCAGTCCGGATGACCAGATCCATTGGTAAATTAGACTCCATCACAAGCGAAGGCCAACTTAGATTATTACCTACATATAATAATAATAATAACAGCGGTAGTAGTAGTAATACTAATAATATTATTATTAATAATAATTAACAACAACAGCAATGTATAACTAGAAAAAAAAAATCCTGACTGATGAGGATAAAAATAATGAAATTAGAGTAGTAATACTATAGCCGAGTCATTTAAAAAAAATACAAATGTGTGGCATTCAATTGAAATACAACAGGCAGTGACAGGCTGACAGACAGAATTATTGACAGACTGACAAACTTATTGAGTGACTGACAGACAGATTGACTGACTGACTGATGACAGATTGACTGACAACACACTGACTAACAGATTGCTGACGACAGATTGACTGACGACACATTGACTGACAACAGATTGACTGACAACAGATTGACTGACGACAGATTGACTGACTAACAGATTGACTGACGACACATTGACTGACAACAGATTGACTGACTAAAATATTGACTGACTAAAATATTGACTGACGACAGATTGACTGATGACAGATTGACTGATGACAGATTGACTGATGACAGATTGACTGACTAACAGATTGACTGACGACAGATTGACTGACGACAGATTGACTGACGACAGATTGACTGACGACAGATTGACTGACTAACAGATTGAACTGACGGACAGATTGACTGAGACAGATGACTGACCGAAGATTGACTGACGACAGATTGACTGATGACAGATTGACTGACGACAGATTGACTGACGACAGATTGA